>WBZL01001145.1_pt1 | contig 28515 bp, 28 predicted proteins | sample 5204291 | NCBI WGS metagenome assembly WBZL01 (sample SAMN12344345, study PRJNA552823) | activated sludge metagenome | biome: Activated sludge suspended growth; feature: Nitrification reactor; material: Wastewater; isolation source: activated sludge from nitrification reactor of wastewater...
GGCCTGCCCGGCCCCGGCGTGGAGGTGCGGATCGTCGACACCGACACGCTCGCCGACGGCGAGGTCGGCGAGGTCGGCGAGATCTGGATCCGTTCGGCGCAGGTGATGAAGGGCTACTGGCACATGCCCGACGAGACGGCGAAGTCGATCGACGCCGACGGCTGGTTCCGCAGCGGCGACGCCGGCTTCCTCGACGCCGACGGCTACCTGTACATCCACGACCGTGTGAAGGACATGATCGTGAGCGGTGGCGAGAACGTGTACCCGGCCGAGGTCGAGAACGTGCTGATGGGCCATCCGGCGATCGCCGACGTCGCGGTGATCGGCGTGCCGCACGAGCGGTGGGGTGAGACCGCGAAGGCGGTCGTCGTGCGCAAGCCAGGTGCCGAGGTGACCGAGCAGGAGATCATCGACTACGCCCGTGAGCGCCTGGCCCGCTTCAAGTGCCCCACGACCGTCGACTGGGTCGACATGCTGCCGCGCAACCCCAGCGGCAAGATCCTGAAGAAGGATCTTCGTGCCCCCTACTGGGAAGGTCGCGACCGGAACGTGAACTAGCAGGTCACCACCACTCTTCACCGCTCTGACCTGCGGTTCCGTGGGTTTGGAACCACCTTATCGGGTGTCCGCTGGTGACCGTCGTGTACCTCGGTTGACCGCTGCTGTCCGGCGAAAGGTGTCTGTGAAGTGTCTGCGAGAGACGTGTTCGACGGGTTCGCAAGCCGCGAGTCGCGAGTCATGTGCCGGAGCCGATCCGGCGCGTCGAAGCCCTCGCCCCTGGAGGGCGCGTTCGGCCGAGCTGGCTCGGACGTTCCGGGTCGACGAGCGACCGGCCCGTCTCGGCGTCAGCGAGCGCGGTGCGACGGGCCGACGTCGATCCGATGCGTTGCCAGCCAGTGTTCGACATCTGCGGTGTCGAAGCGGAGGAGTGCGCCGACCTTGTAGAAGGGGATGCGGCGTTCGTGGACGAGGCGGCGCACGAATCGTTCGGTGACGCCGAGTCGCGTGGCGAGGCCGGCGACGTCGAGCATTTCGTGTCGATCCGATGTCTGGGGGTCGCGTCCGGTTGCCATGCCGGTCATCGGGAATCGTGACCGTGGTTGCGGGGAGTGGAGCAATGTCGAGTGGGCGGCCCGGTCAGCGTGTGTCGAGCAGGAAGTCGATGACGGTCCGGACGTCGCGCTCGGACGTTACGGAGAGCCACGCCGGGTGTGTGGGGTCGGCGAGCAGGCGTTCGGCGGCGGCCTGGAGTCGTTGTCGGTCCTTGCGATCGAGGTCGTGTGCGAGATCTCGTGGGTCGTTGTTGATGCCGATGAGTTCGATGAGGAAGAGGAAGTCCTGTTCGTGTCGGAGGCGCTCTGCGGCGGTCGCCGGGATGCCTGTCGCCGCGGCCTTCGCGATGGCAGCGCCGAGAAGGGATGGTCGCCTCACCACGACGGTGCCGGCGCCGTAGTCGACCTCGACCTCCTCCGAGCGTTGCAGCGCCTGTGTGGTGCCTGGGGCTTGGATCGCGCGTGCTGGTGGTTGGGTGTGTACGGGATCGGTCATGCCGTCGGGTGCGAGGAGATCGATGCGTGCGCCGTCGTCGCGTCGGAACGTCGAGACTTCTTCTGCTGATCGGTGGAGTTCGAAGCCCATGTCGAGCAGTGCGGTCGTGACGCGTTGCATGGCGTCTCGCGAGTGGCGGCGGACGTCGACGACGATGTCGCCGTCGGTGGTGGGTCGAGGAGCGTCGCGGCCTGATTCGGCGGAGTGGATGGCGACCATCTGGCCGCCGACGATCATCCATTCGTCGATCGGCACCCGTCGGGCGAGTTCGGCGATCGCTGCCCAGGTCGCGGTGCCCTGCGGTGTCAGGCCGCGCGAGATGTTCACCGTCACGGGGTCCACCCTTCTCGCACCGCGGCGAACTCGTCTCGCACCCAGCGTTCCTCGCGTTCGTCGACGAGATCGACGAGAGCGACCACGTGCGGCACGATCCGGTCGGACTCGGCGAACGGCCAGTCGTCGTGTGGGACGACGCGCAAGAGCACGTTGGCTTCCGCTCCCGTCAGGTCGAGACGGAACTCCTCCTGCAGCTGCTGGAGATCGTCGTCGCGGAGGTAGGCCTGCGGGCGGTACTGGCCGACCGGTGCGCTGAAGATCGCTGCGCCGCTCTGCACGACGGCGTCGTGGTCGAGCAGATCGCCGAGCAGTCCGGGGAGCACCCGTGCCGGCTGTCGTTCGGCGCGCCGTCGACACTGCACCGCGAGCTCTCGGGCCTCGTCGATCGAGTGGGGTTCGGCTGCCAGGAGGTTCGCCCATGCCTGCCGGGCCGAGAGCGGCCGCCCTCGCCCGGGTCGGAGCTCTCGGTAGCGGAGCACGGAGCGCCGGTCGACCAGCCAGTCGCGGCCGAGTCGCCGGCCCTCCAGCTCGCCCGATCCGATCAGTCGACGAACGTTCTGGACGGGAATGTCGAGCAACGCCCCGACTGCCGCCACCGGCATCATGTCGTCGTCCACACCGCCAGGATAGCAGTAAATGATGCGCTAGAGAATCAAATAATTCGCCCGTGATGATGGTGAGGGTGTGAGCAACGGTGTGAGCATCTCTGTGGTGATCCGGGCTTTCGCACGCCTCATATCTCGCGTTGGGTGTCGGGTTGGCTGCGGCGGGTGGCGGATGGGGGATGTGTGTGAGCAACGCGGTGAGCATTCGTGTGAGGTTGGATCTTCACGGTGCCGGGCATGGACCTGGCGGATCGGCTCGAACGGGAGCTGTGGCGGTGTACTCGGACAAGCGTCCCGGTGGAGTGGCAGGGGAGTCGTCACCTGGCGGCGTGCCCGTCAATGGACGAGTTGGTGGCGCGTGTGCGTCGGATCGGGGTCGAGTCGGACGTGCTCGTCGACGATCTGCTGGCCCTCAGCGAGCGGGCCGACGTTGCGGCGTTGGTGCTCTCGGTGGCTGCCGTGCCACTGGCCCGTGCGCGGTGCGGTCGCGATCGTGAGCGTTGCGATCTGTTGTTGACGGAGTTCGCGTTGGCGGTAGCCGAGGCGAGGGTCGATCGTCCCGTGTCGGTTCGGCACCGGCTGTCGTTGCTGGTGGACCGGTCCTGGGATCGGGTGAGACGGGCACGCCCGTCGGGTTTCACACCGGTCGACCCTGGCGATCTCGATCGCGCTGGCTTGTCCGCTGACCCGTTGGCGAGGGTCCTCGATCGGGATCTGTTGGACGGCGTCCGTGCTCGGCTCGAACGTGATGTCGTAGGTGGCGTCAGTTTGGTGCGGGCGTGGAACTCGGCGTTGGAGCTGTACGACCGTGAGGGCCGGAGCGAGGCGGAGCGGGATCGGTGGAAGTACGTCCGTCGCGTGTTGCGTCGGCTCGACATCGACGACACCGCCGCCTGACGCCGGGCTTGTCAATCGAGGTCGATGCCGAAGTCCACGCTTTGCTGGTGGTGCGCCATCGGCACGTCGAGTCCTGGCTCGTCGCGGAGCAGGTCGGATGCCGCGGCGATCTGTGCATGGTCGAGCGGGGCAGCCGGGTCGATGTCGAGCCGATGGCGGGTGTCGGCGATCGCTCCGAGCGTCTCGACGTCGTCGCGGGTGAGCGAGGTGGCGTCACGGTCGACAAGTTCGTGGAGGGCCTGGCGGAGCCAGGGGTCGTGGTGGGTGATGGCGTCGATGAGTGGATCGTCGGCCGGGCCGCTGATCGCGGCGAGCAGCAGTGGGTCGGGTCCCCAGGTGCCGGTCGCGAGCGTGCGGTTGATCTCCTGGAACTCGACGACATGCGGCCAGTTCTCGACGATCCATCGATGTCGTCGGTCGACCTGCGCGGCGGCGCGGGCGAGCAGCTCGCCGGTGTCGTCGAGATCGAGCTGCCCGCGGCTGAGCCGGTCGACGAGACCACGAACGTCGTTCGGCGCAGAGGCGAACAGGGCTTCGAGCTCGTGGCGGCGCTCGTGGAGCTCGCGTCGGCTGGGCCGGATCGGGAAGACGGGCTCGAGGCGTGCGCTGGACGCGAGCCACACGCGGGTCTGTCCGAGGTGGCGGTTGAGTCGGTCCCAGCCGTCGGGATCATCGGATGGTCGTGGGCCGATGCCCGGGACCGAGTCGGGGATCTCGTGGACGAGGCGGTGACGGGCGATCTCGGCGACGGTGTCGTGCCACACGCTGTCACCGACGACATCGAAGGGCCGCTCGCCAACGAGCGAGTGCAGCCAGCTCGGATCGGCTGCGGCGAGCCTCGCCGTGGCTCGTTCGACGATGTTGCGAGCGGCGTTGCGGTAGCGGGCGTGTTCGCCGGGTTCGACGCCGTGTTCGTCGAGGATCGCGTGCCACCTGTCGAGTTGCTCGACGGTCGGGGCGACCATGTCAGCGAGTGTTCGGCGGGCCGCGGGGGAGAGCTCCCGAGCGGGTGCGTCGGGGTCGAGGATGCGGAGCTGATCCCAACGGAACGACCGCTCTGCCTCGGTGCCGTCGACGGAGGTGAAGCGAAGGGTGACGGTGCCGGTGTGGTCGTCGAGGGCGGTGATGATGCCGACGTTGTGCCGGTCGTCGGGGCTCGCCGCGACGCCGATGTGGGCGTGGTGTGCGGTGTGGATGGTGCGGTCGAGGTGCTGTTCGAGTTGGTGGACGGAGGCGCCGACGAGGCGGTCGGCGTCGTGCTCGACCGTGGCGGCGTACCGGACCATCTCGTCCAGTTCGGCGAGCGGCAGGGTGCGCTCGAGCTGGTCGACAAGGGTGAGATCGGGGTCGATCGTGTGCGCCAGCTCCTTCGCCCGTGACGTGGTGAAGCGACGGACGAGGTCGTCGTCCACCCCCGGTACGGGGTCTGGGTCGAGTCCGGTGTCGTGCCGGTCCAGGTCGGGATCGGCCACGATCGCAGCGAGCTCGGGGTCGGTGAGCACGAGCTGGTTGCCGGTACGGCCGCGTGAGAGCGCGACGTACGCGCCCTCTCGGTACAGGCCGTCGGCGCCGACGACGATCGCCTGATCCCACGTGCCGCCCTGTGCGCGATGGATCGTCAACGCATACGCATGCGAGACCGCCGAGGACACATAGTCCTCGGGCACGACCACCTCGGTGTGCTCGCTGTCGAGTCGGACAGCGAGACCGTCTGACGCGGTGCGGGTGACGCTGCCGGTCTGACCGTTCGCGACGCGGGCCTCGCCACCCGCTGCGGCCGGTACGACTGCGTTGCGACGAAGGACGATGCGTTCCCCGGCGCCGAACCGAGCACCATCGGACGGTTCGAGCTCGCCGGCCGAGCGAAGACGTGCCAGGACCGCAGTGTTCAGTCGGTCGACCAGATCGTTCGTGCCCGCGAGCAACACGGGTCGTGCGCCCGCGCGCCGAGCTTCGAACCACCGGTCGACAGCGGCGTCGATCATCGCCGCGTGTGTCGGATGGACGTCGACGCGATCGTGGCCGAGGTAGGCCTCGACAGCTGTGCGGACTCGGCCCGTACGCAGTTCGCCGAGGGCGTTCTGCTCCCAGGTCTCGTGTTGGCGTCGGTTGACGGTGAGCTCTGCGACGGTCGCAGCGTGTGTGGCGGCGTGGGCGAAGCCACCGCCGGCGCCGACCTCTGGCAGCTGCCGGTGATCGCCCACCAGGATCACCCGACCGCCGTGTCCGACATGGCGGGACACGGCAGCTTCGAGAACACGGAGATCGGCCATGCCGGCCTCGTCGATCACGAGCACGGATCCGGGCTTGACCGGGCGATCGTGGGCGAGGAGCGAATGCAGCGTGGAGGACGGGATGCGGGCGCCCGCTTCGAGTTCGATCGCAGCGCGTGCCGACGGCGCGGCCCCGATCACGGTCGAGCCAGACGCCTCGATCACGGCTCGGACGGCATCGAGCGTGAACGTCTTGCCCGTGCCGGCCGGACCGATCAACACCGCCACGGCTGATGTGGAGGAGCCGAGCACCCGGACCGCTTCCACTTGATCGGCCCCGAGCTGCGGTCGGGCCGCGAGAACCTCAGCGATCGCCGTGTCGGTTGCCGCGGCGGATGTGAGCCGGGTGGTGAGGTTGCTGATGAAGCGCTGCTCGCGCTCCAGCATCTGACTGCTCGTCCACCGACGTGTCTCACTAGCGCCGACCGGAACCGCGTGGGGTGAGGCGAGAACCTGGTTGGCGAGACGTTCGAGCGTCCACGTGCTCGCGCCGGAACGTTGCCGGGCAGCGAGCGCTGCGATCAGGTCCGGGTAGGTGAACGTGGTCGACGCGGCCGTCAGATCGTCGAGCAACCCGGCGATCCACGCCCCGGGCTCGACAAGCGTCGGCGCCGTCCGGCCGATGCCGTCCCGTCCCATGTAGTGCCAGCGCGAATCGGGCAATGTCGGGTCGGGTTCGGCGAGCCGTTCGGCCGCCGCGACGAGCAGCTCGGCGTCCTCCGGCCCCCACCCGTGCGCGATGGCTTCGAGCTTCCAGCCGTCATCGAACCGGCCGTGCTCCACCTCGCCCTTGGCTCGGCGGGTCGCCCACACGGCGAGCTGACGGCCCTCCGGCGTGTCCGGTGTGCCGGTGCGTGCCAACCAGGCCTCGATCTCATCGGTGCGCTTCGAGAACACCTCGAGCAACCGCTGCGGCACACCGGCGATCTCCGGCACATGACGACCGGGCCGCCACTCCAACCCGAGCGTGGCGGTGAGCTGCTCACGGAACACCGCCTGGAACACCTCACCCGCCGCACGAACGTGCCGGTACAGGTCCGGGTGAGCGAACGCAGACCACTTCCCGTCGGTGCCCTCGACCAGGTTCGCGACCAGACAGTGCCAGTGCAACAGCGGATCACCCGCCCGTGACGTGCGATGACGGAACCCGGCCGCCACCACCCCGTGGGTGCCGAGCCGACGCGGGCCGGCCGACGGGTCGGACTGGCGTGCGAGCCATGCCTGATTGTGCGACCCGCGCTGCACCTGGATCGCCGCACGCTCCAACCAACCCAGCGCCTCCCGCACGGCAACCTCGCCGGCCTCGACGATCGCGCCCTGCACACGAGGGTCGTCCGAGACCGCGTAGAGCACGCTCGCGGACTTCGGCACCTTGAACGTCAGATCGAACCCTGGCACCCGACGCGGATGCGACCGCAACGGCTCACCGTTGGGAGTCAGCCCGCCGGCACCGGGCCGGCAGCCCGCGAGGACCGCGCGCAGATCGCCCGGGAGCACCTGACCGTCGAGCCCGAGCCGACCAGCGCCACCACCGAACCAGACGCCCTCGGCCTCGCCGGCGCCCGTGTAGTAGGCGTCGAGCGACTCGGCCACGCCCGACAACTGATACGCCTCCTGACCCACCCGCAGCTTCGCGATCGACAGCACCTCCACCAACGGGAGCCGCCGTACACCCACCGGGTAATGATCTGTGCACGCGAATGACCCTCGAGCGAGCCAGGTGGGTGTGAAGCGCGTGCGGGGTCGGCCGGAGGCCGACACGGCTGAGTCGGACACATGGTTGGTGCCCGACGTAGCGTGCGGGCTTCTGGTCAGTACTCGTGCGGCCAGAGCAGGGTGGTGGCCGTGTCGGGGTCGGCGAGGTCGTCGGTGATGATCCAGAGGGCTTTCGACGGGCTGCCGGTTTCGAGCCAGCCAGGGACCTGGTAGCGCGACAGCAGGCGTCCGTCGCGTGTGCGGGCGGTGTGGTCGTTGGCGCGGCGGTCGTCGGGGTCGAGGTCGCCCCAGTCGCCGGCGAGGTGCCGGTCGAGGCAGTGGGCGAGCCAGCGGGCGTGGTGGTCGCTGTCGGATGCCCAGTCGGCGACGCCGGCGGTGGCGACGATGAGTGCGGGTCGGGTTCGCATCGGTCAGTCCTCCCCGAGCTCGTGTCGGTCGTCGTAGTCGGCTTCGAGGTGGTCGTCGGGTGTCGGTTCGGGCATGGCCGGGATCGGGTTGTCGGGTTCGTGCATCGGGTGCTCCTGTCGTTGTCCGCCGGGATGGGCGGGTTCGTCGGTACGGGAGGCGACGTGGGGGAGCGGGCCGTCAACCCGAAGGGCTCGGCCCCGAGGCACGAGGGGCTTGACGGACTGCGGACCCATGGCGCACCCGACTGCACCCGCCCGGAGGGCGGCAACGTCCGACCGGTGCCGGCCAGCCCGGCCGCACCCCTTGACGGGTGTCGGCCGGGCCCGGGTCGTTCAGGCGAGGGTGAGGGTGCGGTAGGCGGCGGCGAGGTCGTCGGGCAGGACGACGAGCTGTCGGGCGGTCAACGCGGGGAGCCAGAGGCGGATGGTGATGACGTCGGTGGCGGCGAAGTGGACGACGTGGAAGTCGGAGAGCCGCTCGAGGCTGGCCCAGAGCTTGGTGCGGTTGCCGGCGAGGCCGATCGTGCGGGCGAGGGTGGCGGTGTCCCAGGTGCGTTCGCCGTGTTGGGCGTGGCGGGCGAGGAGGAACGCGAGTGCGGTGGCGGTGGGGCCGATGACGGGGAGCCACCACTTCTGTCGCTTATGCATCCGATGCAAGTAGGTGTGCATCGTGGTTGCGGTGTAGCTCGGCATGGCTGACCTGCTTCGAGTGGGTCGTGTGCTGGGGCGTGATGCCGAGACGGTCCGGCAGGCTGGCATAGAGCCTGTCTCTCGGTCCGTGTGTTGCATGATAGTTGCATCTGATGCATGATGCAAGGTGTGGGGGATCGGATCTTGCCGGGCGCAGCTGCGTTGTCGTTGGTGGGTGGGGTGTCGTTGTTGCACCCGGAGGATCAGGTGTTTGCGGCGATGTTGGAGGGGTGGGGCCGTCAGCAGCAGTCTCGGTTCTTGGCGCCGTCGACGATTGCTGCGCGCCGGACGCTGGTGGAGAGGTTCGCGCGGTGGACGAATGAGTACCCGTGGCAGTGGCGGCCGGCGGATCTGGAGGAGTGGACTGCGGCGGCGGTGTCGGAGCGGAAGGTGGCTCATTCGACGGTGCGTGGTGAGCAGGTGACGTTGTCGTTGTTCTGCGAGTACATCTGCGATGCTCGTTACGGCTGGACGCTGGAGTGCGAGGCGCGGTTCGGGTCGTTCCCGGTGCAGATCTGTCACGAGTGGAACACGGTGCAGCATCGCTCGGAGTTCGAGGGCCGCCCGGGGAACCGGCCGTTGACGCGAGTCGAGTTGCAGGCGTTGTTCGATCACGCGGATCAGCGCGTGGAGGACGTTCGGGCGCGTGGCCGCAAGGGCTGGTTGGCGGCGTTCCGGGACGCGACGGTGTTGAAGGTCGCCTACGGCTGGGGGCTGCGGCGGCGTGAGCTGACGATGCTCGAGACGGTCGATTTCGGCCGGAACCCGAAGGCACCGGAGTTCGGTGACGTCGGGGTGTTGTCGGTGCGGTGGGGCAAGGCGAAGTCGGGTGGGCCGCCGCGACGGCGCAGTGTGTTGTCGGTGTTCCCGTGGGCTGTCGAGGTCGTGCAGGAGTGGGTGTCGGAGGTGCGGCCGCTCTACGCGGCGTCGTCGCCGGTGTTGTGGCCGACCGAGCGTGACAGCCGGATGGGGATCGTCTACGTGAACAAGGTGTTCGCCCGTTACCGCGACGAGCTCGGTCTGCCAGCGGAGTTGGGTCCGCACTGTCTGCGGCACTCGTATGTGACGCATCTGATCGAGGACGGATGGGATCCGTTGTTCGTGCAGCAACAGGTCGGCCATGCGTGGGCGTCGACGACGGCGATCTACACCGGTGTGTCGTCGGACTACAAGAACGTCGTCCTTCGCCGGGCGCTCGACGAACGGTTCAAGTTTGGAGGAACCTGATGACGACGGGTCGCAAGCTCGGGTATCGGTGGCGGCTGCGCGAGGTGATGGCGGCTCGAGGGTTGTGGCAGACGACGGATCTGGCGCCGCTGCTCGCGGAACGCGGAATCGCGTTGTCATCGACGCAGGTCTACCGGTTGGTGACCCAGACCCCGGAGCGGCTGTCGTTGCGGATCTTGATGGCGTTGTGTGACGCGTTGGAGTGCACGTCGAGCGATCTCATCGAGCCGGTCACCGAGGCGTCGCCGGCTCGCAAGCGCCGCGCCGCCGGTGCTGGCGGTGACGGTGCTGGTGAGGTGCGGGCGCTGCGCCCGAAGCGAGCCAGGATCGTTCCTGACTCGTGACCGCGAAGGTGTGCTCGACGTGCGGCCGGTCGGGGCTGGTGCTCAAGGCCGGGCGGTGCGGCACCTGCACCGCACGATCGCGGCGGCAACCCTGCGGTGTTTGCGACCGGGTGCGGCCGGTGTCGACACGCACCGAGACCGGTGTGGCGCTGTGTGACACGTGCGCGAAGCGCCGCACTGCTCACCGGTTGATGACCGAACTGCATCGCACAGCGGCCGCCACCCTGCGGAGATGGCTGCCGGCCCTCGACGACAACGACGACGTCGTCGCAGCGGTCGGTCGGGCAGCCCCCACCTTCCGGCAGGCCAGCTGGTTGGTCGGCGCGCTCACCGAGGTCGCGGTGTTGCACGGATCAACGACGGCACCACCAGTGATCGACCGGCTCGTCACCGAACTCGTCGCAGGCGGGGCGGTCGGAATCGCGGCGCCACGGTGTGTGAGCTGCGGGCGCAGCGACTGGTTGACGCAACGCATCGACGGTCACCGGGCCTGCGTGAATTGCGCTCACCGGGTCCGGGCCGAGACATGCGGTCGCTGCGGGCAGTGGGGACGGGTGACAACACGCGACTCGGACGGGGTTGCGGTGTGTGGCGTCTGCTTCAACAAGGACCGGTCCCGCTGGGAGACCTGCGGCCGATGCGCCACGCTGGCGCGCCCGGCCCGCCGGCTCGACGACGGCACCTCGTTGTGTCGCGCATGCAATCGTCGCACCGCCATCTGTGCCGAGTGCGGACTCGAACGACCTTGCGACGGTGTCCGCACCGGCCGTTTCCGTTGCGAGCCGTGCTCGCGCCGCAAGGTGCACTGCTCGCGATGCAGACGGGTCGCGACGGTCGCGGTGGTGTGGGCCTCCGGGCCGGTCTGCACAACCTGTCACCACAAGGGCCTCGAGGCCCGAGCCGCGTGCGATGGGTGCGGCCAGGTTCGCCGCCCCGATCCGCGGCACCCGTCAGGACAGTGCTCGGACTGTGTCGGCCTCCCCGCGTTCAGCGTGTGCTCGGGATGCGGTGTCGAGGACCGCCTCTACCGCAACGGTCACTGCTGGCGTTGCAGCCTCGGCGACGTGTTCGACACGTTGACGGTCAACAGCAGCGTGGACCTCACCGCCCTGCGGACGTCGTTGCTGGCCACGGATCGACCGCGGGCGGTCGTGCGCTGGCTCACCACCGCCTTCGCTGCCAACAGCATCACTTCACTCGCGACCAGTGAAGTGGCGTTGACGCATCAGGGGATCGACTCCCTCGGCGACAGCCTCGCGGTCAACCGGTTACGTGCCGAGCTCGTCATGGCCGGGTTGATCGAGCCCCGCGACGAGATGGTCGCCCGTCTCGAGACGTGGATCGCCGGCCAGGTCGACGCGATCGCCGACACCTCCGACCGGCAGACAGTCGACGCGTTCTCGACATGGCACGTACTGCGCCGCGTTCGTCATCGCGCCGCCACCAGCGCGGCGACCAACGATCGCTGGGCCCGAACACGGATCGCACGAGCGGTCGAGTTCCTCACCTTCTTGCGCAGTCACGGACTGGTGCTCGCGACCTGCACACAGGCCGATGTCGAGTTGTGGTTGGCCGGGCCCCCGTCTCGACGCGCAGTGCGCGACTTCCTCCGATGGGCACATCGGCGAGGACTGTGCTGCGAGCTCGACATCGCCAAGCGCACGCAGGGATGGCCCGCTCGTCGACTCACCCCAGGCGCCCACCAACAGATAATCAGACGCCTGCTCACCGATGACACGATCAGCCTCGTCGATCGTGTCAGCGGGCTCCTCGTCGGCTGCTACGGCCAGTTCCCCGCTCGACTCGTCCGACTCACCATCGACGACATCACCATCGACGACGCCACGGTCACGATCCGCTTCGGCCGTGAACCGGTGACGCTGGCGGAACCGGTTGCTGCGTGCGTCGCAGCGCTCATCGCGACACGCCGAGGACGATCAGCCTCGGACGCCACCGCAGCCAGTCGATGGCTGTTCCCCGGTGGGTTCGCCGGCTGCCACCTCGACCCCGAAACGCTCGCCAACCGGCTTCGTCAACTCGGCATCAGCTCAGCAAAGTTGCGCACCGACGTGCTCCTCGACCTCGCCGCCGACATCCCACCCGCGATCGTTGCGGATCTCATCGGGCTCTACCCGACCACCGCCGCCCGCTGGACCCACGCCGCCGGGGGCGACTGGGCTGGCTACGTTGCGCAACGCTCGGACGAGGACCGTCGCAGGGGATCTACCGGTTGACCGTATCGGCAATCACTCTTATGATTGCGGGCGAGGGTCGATGAAATCTGGAGGTGGTCTCGTGCACGCCGCACTTCGCCGGTGTCTTGCCAGTCTCGTACTCGCCTTGGCCGTCTTTGCTGGTAGTGCGTCCATAGCTGCTGCTGCTTGGAGCACCTACTGGGGCACCGGTGCGGGTCCCATTCCTGTGTGGCCTGCTGTCGCTGCTAGCAGTTCGAGCTACAACCAAAGCAACAGCGGCTATGGAATGTCGGGCTGTTCCTCCGGAACTTGGACGAAGTACTACAACATCGAGGTTGCAGGGCACGTCTTGCACGTCTACGCCGGCTCGCTCTGCACGACCTACTCGCCCGGCCACTCGGATCTCAACAGCAGGTCCATCTGTTCCAGCTACACCGCCGGGACCTGGTACGCGAACTGCCGCCGAAACTCCCCCTAGAGAACGAGGATCTGCCGTGGACAGAATCAGAAAAGTGTTGGTCACCAGCTCTCTCTCCATCGGAGCTGTCACGGGTGCGTTCCTCGGAGCTTCGGCGCTCTCTGGCCAGTCCAGCGGGGATCGTGGCGTGGATGCGGACGTCGGCTTGGTTGAACAAGCCTCGACGCTGAGCACAATCATGCCGGCTACCTCGGGCAACGAGGCCCCCATTTTCAGCTCGTCGGTGTCCGCAGCTCAGTCAGCGAAGGCTGGCTCGATCGCACTCGCGGACGGAGTCGTGAAGGTCAGCCTCTCCCGAACGCCCGACAAACCGGAAATCTGTTTCGAGATCGCCATTGGAGATGGAACGTCAACTGGTTGCGCTGATGACTCTCTTATCCGAACTGGGCTCGCTTACTCCGCAACCCAGGATCACGACGGACCTATCCACGTGGTTGGCATTGTGCCCGACGAGATCGACGCCGTGTTGATCGACGGCAAGACGATCAAGGTCTCGAACAACGTATGGCACTACGCAGCCCCATCCGGAACAAACCTGTCGTTCGTCGTCCGATCGGTGGACGGGCGAACCGCAGCTGTCGGGAAGCTCTGACCAGGAGGCCGTTTACCCCAAGCGGTTTCGCCGAGCTCCGCTAACACCACGTCGGGGCTGCTCGCACTCCGGCTCCCCCGCGCACGGGCTGTTGCTGCGGCGTTCATGTGCAGACGGTTGCCTTGACAGACGGCGAGTTCGCGGCAACTCAACGCGACAAGCCGATGCTGCCGCATCCCACCATTCGATCGTGCGCGCGGACCAATCCTGGCGACATTCGCGCGAGCTGCCGCTCTGAGAGAGCGGGGGCCACAGTGGCTACCTCGAAAGCATCGGCCCAGCTGGCCAGGCCGAACATGATCAACCGGCGCATCGAGCGTTGCAACGACGAGTTCGGCCCAGATGACCAGCCGAGACCGAGTGACTCGCTCAGCTCGGGCAACACGACAGTGAAGCCTTCTGGGCACGCGAGCGCCCAACCGCCCAGGCGGCGCAACAACCATGCCGACGAAGGCCCGATCACCGGCAGCCACAGCATCTCCACATACTGATGCTGAACCGGGAAGCTCACACCGCCAAAGTCAACCTCCCAGGCGCGCACGTTCACCTCGACAGGGAACACGACGGCATCAACGGCCGCTCTCATCGTGCACCTCCAGCCAGACATTGGCACGAGTCGAATATGGCATCTCTGCCGGTGCAGTTGTCCTCGGTGTCGGTCTGGTGCGCTCCGGGGGTGTGATCGGCGATCACGTGGATCTGGTCGGGTCGGGTGGTCATGGCGTGCTGCTCCCTCGGGGACGAGTGGCGGCGGGAGCGATCGACCGCGTTCCCCGAGGGCCGGTCGCTCCCGCTCGCCGTTGGTGACCCGACCGGAGTTGGCCGGGTTCGTCCCTACGGGGGGCGACGGTGACGACCGCCGGTCAACCCGAAGGGCTCGGCCCCGAGGAACGAGGGGCTTGACCGGTCAGGGAGCGCCGTCGCACCACTGCACCCGCCCGAAGGGCGGCAACGTCCCCCGCCGCCGGCGGCAACGTCCTCACCAGGCACGACACGAGGTGTGAACGTCGGGTGCGACGTCGGGTGTGAGCATCGCGGTGAGCAACTCGGTGAAGTTCGAGTGGTCTGATTCCGGCTCATGGCGGGAAGCTGGAGATGGGATGCGGCGACGAAGCGGAGCTGGTGGTGCTCGCTCGCGGTCGCGGCGGTGTTGGGGGTGCCGGCGTGCAGCAGCGGCCCCGAGGTCGAGGTGGTCGAGCGTGCGCTCGTCGCCGAGGCCGGTCCGCCAATCGCAGGCGTGACGGTGTTCGAGGCGCCGTGGTATCGAGGCGCGGGTGTCTGGTACGAGCACCGGTACGACCCGCTGGCGGTGTTCGAGTGGCTCGACGCGTTGCCCGAGCGGCTCGACTGCGAGAGCCACGAGTCCGATGAACTCATCCCGCCGGCCGACGGCTGGTCAGCGCTCTACTGGTTCAGCTGCCGCCTCCGGCGCGGTGCCCATCCGAAGGGCACTGTTGATGGCGACCGGTGCGGGCAGGACCGTGAGATGGCGCCGACGCTCGCCGCGTGACAGACGATCAACAAGATATGCACGCCGAACCATGTGGGCTTCGCCGCACGCCTCCTGGTGGCCGCCCCCGGGCACCACGATCCGCGATCGCCTGCGGCTGCTGTTGCCGAGCGGCCCGGCGATTGCTGTGCGTGACCCTGAGTCGGTGCCGCACGCTCGTGGGGCCGGGATGCGGCACGGCCCAGGTGTGCGCGCGAGGACTCAAGGCGTCGCGTTGAGATCGACGGGCTGGACGATGGCCTCCGGCAGCGGGAGGCCGCTCCCCGTCCTTCCTTGCCCTGGAGGCTCGTCGGGATCGCCCGGCTGTCTCGACACGCGCCCAACAAGCCTGGCCTGTGACACGGCCATCGATGGCACTCCTCGGGTGTGAATAGGAGACTCATCACCATTGACGAATGTCACCTCGTCCCTTAGGGTCTGGAGCGTGAATCCACTTACGAGGAGTGAGTGCGCGACGTTGGGCGTCGTTGCATTGGGGACTGCAACTCTCTTTCCCGCCTTCCTGCCCAACGCCGCGGCTCACGACTCAAGCCTGTGTCCAGCAGTTGACCAGGGTCAAATTGCCTACGAAGACACGACGGCCTACGACTTTGCAATGGATTGGTCGAACGCAACGTGGGACAGCCACAATACAATTGACATCTTCCATGACAATTGGAGTACCGTCACGGACGTCGAATGGGGTGACTTCAGCTCGAACTCCGACACCAACGCCGACTACATAGAGAGCTGCGGCTGGGGTGCATCGGACATTAGGTTCAATACAGTCAATGTTGAGCCCAGGATTCAAGCGAACGAGCATGACATCGTCAGGAAGTGGGCGCTGCACGAGATGGGCCATGCGATGGACCTGGCGCACAACGACATCACGGGGGATGTGATGAAGCAGGGTGCCTTCACGGTCACGGGCGTGACCCCTCACTCTCACTGCGACTTTCACACGAGGTGGGGGACTCCGTCCGGTCATTCGAGTGGTTGTGGGAAGTAGGAAACGGTGCGAATTCGAGTGCTCATCATTTCGCTTGCGATTGTCGGTGCGGGGATTGGTATTCATCAATTCTCTGGGGAGGAGTCCATCCTCCAGAGTTCGATGTCGAGTGAGAGCATCTATGACACGAGCGACCGATCGAAGGTGGTGGGGTTTGCAGACGACGTAGTGGTAGGGGTGGTGAGTTCGCAAGCCGATTCACTGCCTGACTTGTACCTAAATCGCTACAAGCTCGAGGTGGAGGAGTCCATCAAGGGACTCAAGTACCCTGACTCGGAGATCGTCATTGCGCAAACGGGCGGACGGTTCGAACTCAACGGCAAAGAGGCCCTGATAGTGCCCGAGCAACCGATCCTCGAAGCAGGCGGCCGATACTTGGTGGCGTTGCGGTACGAGAACGGTTATGGCTACTTCGCCATTCTGAGCGGTCCGGAGTCCGTCATTTTCGAGCCGACTGCAGCAGACATCGAGTCCTACAGATCCGAGGCCGCTAGCGCTGAGTTCCCATCTGAGGCATCGGAGCTCAAGCTTCGCGTGCCGATCTCCGTCGTACCAGCAGAAGGGCTGGTCACTCCCACTGTTCCCGAAAAGCCAGTCAATCCGTATGACGCCGCCTTGACGGACGCAGAGCGGCGCTACGTCGACCGTCTCGCTGACGTATGCAAGCAGCTGCAGCCTATTGGCGACAGCATTGAGAAGAAGCTGGCTGAAACAGTTGACTCCTCGCCTGAAATCCTGAAGGAGGCGAGCATCGAGGTGTCGTCCGCGATTCAGAGTATGCAAGACCTGTTCGCGGGTGCACGGCCGGATCCAACGGAGGTCCGGACCATCTTCGTAGAGGATTTCGAGACAGCGGAATCGGCGCTCAAGCAGTTGAGCCTCCAGGCATCGCAGCTTGCTGATCTAGCCCCCGGAGATCTGGTTGTCCACCTCGAATCAATGGCGACTCAGCGAGGAATGTTCCAACAAGCCATGTCGGGTACAGGCGTCGATTCTTGCCGAAACTAAGACCTGTCCTCGTTGGCGGCGCCTTAGCGACGCTTGCCGCCACCAGCGGATGCGGTGACTCCGTTGTGGATTGCATCGACACGTTCTGGTACGAGGGAGAGAAATTCACGGTTGTTCTTGACGAACCTCTAAAGAGTGCCGTACTAACGGAGCCCGTGTTGGGAGTCGTAGAGGTCAGGGTCAACGAGTGCAACCATGACGGAGGAGTACAACCCGACGGCGAAGCAACAAATCTGCCGGTGGGGACTGAGCTGTTCGTCGTCCGACACGCCGACAGCACGTACCTGATTGCTCAGAACCCGGAGCGGCTCGTGTTCGGTTCGGAGTCAGAGAGTCCGTAAGGGTTTGCCACAGGTGAACACGAATGCCATCGCCGCCTCTCGAGCTTGCCAACAGGAGCGATGCTCACCCGCAACAGCACCGAACTGACGGACCCCGGGGTGGTCCCATCACTGGCGGACAGGTGGTCCCATCACACTGGCGGACCACACCTCAAAGTGCTCCCATGCCACTGGCGCGCGACACCGGCGTCACCGGGCGCGTCACGAGTCGACGGATCCGCAACGCATCGAGGAACCCTTCGGCTGGACCAAGACCATCGCCGGCGGACGACAACTCCGCTGCCGAGGCCGAGAACGCAACCGGGCCTGGTTCAAGATCACCGCCGTCAGACACCCAACAGGCACTCGCCTGACCCGGTTTGACCGGCCACGCCCGGCAGCCGCCGATGGCCAGGACCGAGAGGGCGAGAGCGGACTTCGACAACCCCGATCGACCACGACGTCAGCTCAGGCGGCCCCTTTTCAGCAGCCTGCTAACAGCTATCGGGTCAGATCAGCTTGACGGTTCCGTGCAGGGTTCGCCCTAGCCTGTCGGTTTGCCACTGGATGTCGCCGGCCATGGCGACCGCATGCATTGCCGCCCATGCAGATGTCGTCTGCGCCACGTGTTTTGCGATGCTGGCGCCGGGGCAGTGGTGTCGGCCGATTCCGAATGGATGTAGGTGGCTGATGTTGAGCAGCACGGGGATGTGTTCTTCTGGTGACTGCATGAGCGTGTATGGAAGTAGCGGCGCTGTAGTGGCGTGCGTGATGAGGCGCTCGACTTGCTCCGGTGGGAGGGCCGATGCCAGGGTCGCTGTCACAGTCGTCGATACAGTCTCGAGTGCGCTGGCGGCTACGAATTGGATGAGGGCGTGGTATTGGTCTGACGGGATCGCTGACGCGGCGCTGCGGGAGCGGGTGGGATCGGAGCCGATAGTGAAACTGGGCGTCGAGAGCCAGCGGTCTGCGGCCTGGCTAAGGGCTCGTGCGGAAGCCTCCTGGTGCTCTGTTGGGCTGTTCTCGGTGTGGACCGATGCGATTCCGTTGAGGGCCGTCGCGGTGCGGGCGAGGTGGTCGGCTTCGTCCGTTGGGATCGTGACGTTGAACATCGCGCCGACCACGCCGGCCGCGGCGGGTAGTCCGACATCTGCCCTGGCATCTAGAGGGACGCCGCGCGGCAAGGAGTCGAGCGTCGTCGTGAGCGATGCTCGGATGCGGGTGTTCATCTGATCGGGATCGGCGTGGAGTGGGTTGAGCGCTGCTCGAAGTTGACTGTGTTTGGGAGGGTCGAGCAGGAACAGGGCGCTGTCGACGATGTGTCGGAGGGCGGGGCTGTTCTCGGTTCGCTCGTGTGCGAGTGAGCGTGGGTAGTCCTTCGTGAGGGACCCGTTGCGGAGCAGTGTTGCGATTTCGCTCGGGTCGCTGAGGATGCGAGGTCCTTCGGCCCAGAGCGGTTCGGTTCGACCGAGCGTGGCTGCACGGCGGAGGAGACGTCGATCGGGTTGTTCTGGAAGGATCCCGAGGTTGTCGGTGGTCATGGGTGCTCCGTGTCGACGGCGGTGGCGATGTGTTGGCAGATCAGTCGGCGTCGTGCGAGTGGGGAGTGGTTCGGGTCGCCCTTCAGGGGTTCGTGGTGTTGGGTGATGCCGTTGAGATGGACGGCGAAGCTGATGTCTCGGGTGGGGTCGGCGGCAGCGAATGTCATGCCGTGGAGCCCTGAGTGGCCAAACGTCTCGTCGCTGAGTCCCGTGTCGAACTCTGGTAGTGAGAGGTCGGTCATGAAGCCGGGCGAGTAGCGGCAGGTTCGTCCGAGGATTGGGTCGTGCGCAGCGATGGTGACCGGTGTGGTGAGTGAGCGGGCGGTCAACGAAGTGAGGAGCGCGTTCGAGTCGTCGGATAGACTGGTGAGGACCGATTGGTAGAGGGAGGCGAGTGCCGACATGGCGGCGATGGCGCCTCCCGACGGCCGCACATCCAACAGGTTGGACTTGCTCTGCTCCCAGAGCAGCGGGATCGGTTTGCCGGTTTGAAGGTCGGCGTTGATCCGGAGCCGTCGACCGGTCGACGACTCAGCGGTGGCCGAGAACACGATCTCGGCGTCGAGGCCGCACCGTTCGAGCACCAGATGGTCAATTGCGTGGACGAACGGCTCGTCGGTCAAGTCCTCGATGACCTGTGACAACAGCTCCCAAGATGCGAAGTCGGCGTAGTGACCTACGCCAGGGGGTTGAGGTGTCGGTTGAAACGTGGCGATGATTTGGCGTCGCGCCGACCGGGGAAGCGTCAGTAGCGCGGCCGCCGGAAACGGCCAGAGTCCCGCTGTGTGCGTGAGTAGTTGCTCGACCGTGACGGCTGCCAGTTGGGGACTCAGTGGGCTGCGGAGAATGTCGCCGAGGACGTCATCGAAGGACAGTTCTCGAGCGTCGATGAGGGTGCCGATCGCTATCGCGGTGATCGGCTTTCCTGCGCAGTAGATCGGGAACATCGAGTCAGGTGAGATTGGTCTGCCGAGGCCGTCGACCCCGCCCGTGGCTTCGACGAGCGTCTTGTTTCCACGGATGATGGCGAGCTGGTATCCGGTTGCCCAGGACTGGTCGGCGATCCGTTGATCCAGGAGTTCGAGAAGTGTCGAGAACATGTCATTCACGGTCATCGCCTCTCGGCCTGACGGCTTCGAGCCACGCTGAGGACTGGGTGTTGCTGGCGAGCGCGCACAACACGGGGTGATGGGAATTCGTCGGGCAGAGGTGTCGCCGCAAGGCGTCGTTGTCGTACAGTGCGGCGGTGAGCATCAACATCGACGGGTCGCGTCCGTGTACTCGTGCCCCTGCAATCGCCTCGAGCATTGAGGCTCCCGGTTGGAGGCTCGCGATCATGCGCTCATATGTGTTCTCGACAACTACATCGGGGTGGCGTCCCACTCCTGATTCGCGTGCAGCGAGTCGGCCATCAACGAATCGGTCGTGATATCGGATCACACCAATCGGCGACAAGTGGTTGATGTGCTGCACCGTAAGGGACACGTTCGGCATCGCATCGACAGTCGAAGGCTGAGCGGCAACGCCGAACGGGAACATCGCCGCCCACGTCGCCCCATCGACGCTGACATCAGGCACACCCTGGTCGACGCCAGGCGGCCGTGTGAAGCAGGCCACCAGCGAGCGCGTCGACGCCCGCAACCTCACGTCGGGTCGGGCGATCGGCCCGACCCCCACACGAGCTTCGCCGCCGGCGACGGCTAGCCACCATTCGCCGGCGTCCGCTTCGAGGAACTGCGCACGCACGTCTTCCCCGCCAGTGACCAGACCGTTCACCGCGGCGAGGGGCGCGAGCACGCATCACCTCCGCTGACTAGATCGGTCAGGCGGTGGGCGGCGCGACAGCTGGTCATGCCGAGATCACGAGGCATGCGTTGTGACCCCCGAATCCGAACGAGTTGGACAAAGCGACCGGCTTCACGATCGGACGCGGGACGCCATGCACGACGTCGATCCGGATGTCCGGACCTGGATGGACCAATCCGGCGATCGGCGGCACGATCAGCCTTCGTGCGCTCTCCAACGCAGCGATGGCCTGCACGGCGCCCGCCCCGCCGAGCAGATGTCCGATCGAACCCTTGAGAGCGGTGACCGGCAGCCCAGCGTCTCCGAACACTGCCTCGACCGCGAGCGACTCGGCCCGATCGTTTCGGGGTGTCGATGTGCCGTGTGCGCTCACGAAGCCCACATCGCTGGGGTCGACCGCCGCGTCCCGTAGCGCATCCTGCATGCACTTCACCGCACCGCAGCCATCGTCGGGCGGCGCGACCAGATGAAACGAATCGGATGTCGCCCCGTACCCGAGAAGCCGTCCGAGCCGCTCACCGATTGGCGCGTCATCCTCCCGCACCAGGGCCAGGAAGCCGGCGCCCTCGCCGAGAACGAACCCGTCCCGATCACGATCAAACGGTCTGCTCGCGCTGCGCGGGTTGTCCACCTGACGCGACATCGCCTCGAGCCGCGCGAAGAAGCTCATCAGCCCGTACGCGATCGGAGCATCCACGCCCCCGGCCAGCACGAAGTCAGCGCGTCGCGTCCTCAGCAGCCACATCGCTTCGCCGATTGCCGATGCTCCGGAGGCGCACGCCGTCGACACCGTCAAGGACGTCCCTGTGAAGCCGTAACGCAACGACAGATGAGCCGCGACCGAGTTGCCCATCACCAACGGAATGGCCAGCGGTGAGACACTCCGCTGCCCTTGCGTCAAGAGCGCTTGAAACTGCCCCTCCAACGTCACGCTCGCTCCCCAGCCCATCCCGACGACGACTGCACAACGCGAAGGCTCGGGAAGCTCCACACCGGCGAGTGCATCATCGGCCGCAGCGAACGCCAGTTGATGCGCCCGGTCGAGACGGCGAATCTCATGCGGCTGCAACCGGTCGGCCGGATCAAACCGAGAAGCCCGACAGACCAGCGTTCGCCAACCATCCAACTGCGGGAAGACCCACGGCTCAGCGAACGACGAACCCTCGACGGCTGCCTGCCAAAGAGCATCGGCGCTGCATCCCGCCGGACTCACGAGCCCTGCGCCCAGCACGGCGACGTCATTCAATCATTCACCCCCACGAGCTCGGATCCTCGACCGTCACCATAGACGATGAAATCAAGTACTGTTCCGGAAGTGGACGACGCCAAGGTAACGCAAGCGATCCTGGACGCAGTAGCGGAAGTCAAAGGCACCCAACTCGAAAACGTGGACGACGACGCACGACTCCAAGACCTCGGTCTGGACTCCCTCGACCTCATCGAGATCGGCATGATCGTCGAACAACGGCTCGGCGTCATCGTGCCGACCGAGCGCTTCGACGGAATCGAAGCCCTCCGACAGGTGGTCGATGTCTTCGTGAGAGCGATGGCCGAACAGTTCGGTGCGGCGCAATGACGTTCCCGCTCCGGCCGCCGCAGCGGCTACCGCGACACCGGATCACAGGCAGTCATCGACTCCTGGTTCGGGCAGTTCAAGAAGCGCTGCGCCTGGCGCATCGAATGGGAGACCATCGAACACGCACGCACCGAGGTCACCTACATCGACCACCACCACCGACCCCACCCCAGGCTCGGCGACCGAACCTCCACCGAGGTCGTTGAGGCCTTGCCGAGGCTCCAACCCGAAGCGACCTGAACCGACAACGACCAAGGGTCCACGTCAGGCGCCGAGAGATCTGCTCCAGGACCCCACGCGAGCACCCGGCGCCGATCCAGTCGACGCGTCGTTGGCTTCCCAGGCGACATCTCATGTGGCGTGACTCCATCCTCGTTTCCAAGGTCGAGAGCCTCCAGGGATCCCAGGGCGGTTCACCCCCACGACTTGAGTCCATTCAGGTGTACTTGACCGGGAATGCACCTCAATGTTAGTGTGACCTCGGTCACGGGAGGAGAGAGACAATGCTACCTAATCGTCGAGTAGGCGTCGTCGTGGCCGTGCTACTTGCGACGCTGGCGCCAGCCGTAGCGGGCATGCCCAAGGTTTCGGTCGCGTCGACCGATCTGACGGGTGCTGATCTGCGGGCGCTGTTGCGAGATCTAGGGATCATCATTTCGGCCGAGGAAGCTGACCGGCTGGCGAACATGACCGTTGGTGACCTAAGGGATTTCCTTAAGCTGGAGGGACTACTGATTCCCGCATCACTCGCCCTTGCTGCCGCTGACGCCTTGCCGCAAGATGTCCTGACTGAGAGGGACCTTCTCTCGATTGTTGCGCCACTTCAACATCGTAGCGACGAGCCACCACTTACGGATGCTTCCGCGCGGCCAGGATTTGAAGTCTTCATGTCGTCAGTTAGAGAGGCGTTCGGTGATCGTCTAGGTGTGATTCGAGCGCAAGGATCGACCGTCACAATTCCAGTTCGAGCCGCTTCGAGAGTGGATGTGGAGATAGTGGCCCGGTTGAAGGGCGCCGAAGGCGTGGAAGCCGTTGTCACAGCGTTGGACGGTCCAACGATGTCTGAGCTTTTGCTTCTGAAGGAGGCAGTCGTCCGGGTACTGGAGCGCAGCGAAGCTAAGAATTGGGGGGTCGGCATTCTCGTCGATTCTGGGAAGCTACACATCTCCATCCCTGAATGGGATGATACCCTCGCTCGCCTAGTCGAGGACGCAGTTTCCTCGGCGCTTAAGACAATTTCAGATCTTTCGGATAAGTCGTTTTCGGACGTTGCCTCTCTTGTCTATGGCACCAATCAGGAAACTGACATCAGAGATGCATCGCCTCAAGGCGGAGGCAAGTGGATCAAACCTGCAGGCATGTGCACTACAGCCTTTGTGGTCCAGAATTCGGCGGGTGACAAACGAGCGCTCTCGGCCGGCCACTGCGTGGGGGTTGGCAATACTTGGGCGGACGTCTACGACGGAAACCTAGACGGGACGACCGACTGGCAGTACTACGGAAACGTCTTGACCAATGCATACGCCAATAACCAGCCCGACGCAATGACCTGGCCAATCGCTGATTGGGATGGAAACGCACGCGTCTACATGGTGCCAAACGGCTGGAAGACCGTCGCAGGTGTGTTGCATGAGGTTGACCAGGCCGGGGTCAACGTATGTGGAACGGGCTGGGGAATCAAATCTGTCGACGCTGCGGACTACAAGTGCAATTATGTTGGGATCATCAACTACGACTTCTATGCCAACGGAGTCAACACACCCGACACCAACTGTTTTGAGCGGCAGGTTCGCGATGGTGACAGCGGAGGTCCCGTTTACGGTCTCAACTCGGGTGACCAAGCGCTGGCGGCTGGGGTCACAAAAGGGGACCACTCCTACTGGGATATCACCTGGAAACACTATTGGTGCTTCACGACGATCGATGATGCGTTAGCTGGAGTAGGGGGCCTTACCCTTGTTGTGTCGGGGAAGTAGGAGGGTCCTGTGTGCGGGTGGTGCTGTTCTCTGTAGCATATCAACAGTCTCATGCTCGACTAGAGACTGTACGACCGTCGGGTTTTCGTCCTTTGTGGAAGTTCGAATTCCCTCTGGCTGGACGCTGACGGAGTTCTGCATAGAGGATGAGTGTGGAGCGCACGCCATTCTCTCGGTTGGGGCCTCCCCCGCAGTCTACGAGGCAAGGCTCGCCCTGATTTCCGAAAGTGATCGAGCCTTGACGCTTTCGGGTCCTGTCGCAACGACCGACTACCGGCGCAATGGGCCGGGTTGCCCGCCGCGCACAGCCAATGCATTAATAACTGTTGATGCCGCTGGTCGAATGAGTGTTGAACCCTATCGTACCTCAGACGCCTAGCATAGAATGCCTATGCGAATGGCCTGAGAGGACACCCGCTGTGAACCCGGGTGACGTCTGGAACGTGTAGTGGCCCGTTTCGGGATCCCCACTTTTGGCCGGGAGCGGCGTCAAGGGGTTGGGGGGCCGTGCGGGAACGTAGGGCGTGCTGCCTTACCAGCAGAGCCAGAGCACAGGTTGGCAAGGCGTGACGGTGGGCGCTGTGGTAAGTGGCTCCTCACGCGCCGCGAATCCCAGCTATCGAGCGAGTTGCCGTACAGGGGTCGAGGTAGTGGGCCGCCTGCCAGGCGTCGTGGCCCCGGCGGAAACTCTGGTGCGGGCGTTCGTTGGACGATGAGGGACTCCATCCGCTGGTCTCGACGGCGTCGCGCAAAGGGCTCCAGAGTTCCCTCGATCGTCCTGAGCCGACCTTCGAAGCTGTCGCGGAGGTCGTGACGGTTATCGGCGGGCTGGCCACAAGACCCGCAGTGCGCAACTTGACGTGTCTCGACGATGGATCGCCGCCACCACAGGCAAGGGCCTGCTGCAACCTCAGCTGCCGCCCGTTGTGATCCCGACGGAGGCCAATTCAGAAGGTGATGAACCACGCGCTGGGGTGGAGGTGGGTGATGCCCTGGCTCTCTTGAAGCCTGATGTCGTTCTCGATGCCGTCGAGCGCCGGGTTCCAGAGGTGGTCGACGTCAGCGTCGTGCGTGAGGAGTTCTCGGGCGAGTTCGACCTCGTAGCTGATGTCGATTGGACCCGCGAGCTCAACGAGAGCGGTCAGCACCGGGTCGTCGACCAGGAGGTCGAAGCCGGTGTCGACGGCCAGCCGGCATGCCATCGCAAGGTTGACCTCATCGGCAGTGCACGTCGTCGTCGGGTTGTGCGAGTTCGATTGGAGCCGCGTCGAAAGATCGAGACACGACCTCGCCATGGCGGCAGTGAACTCGTCATCCAACAGCCAGACTCGAAGTGACCGCGGGAACTCGTCTCGTGTGATCGATCCGCCGTCGTCTTCACCCCAGTCGTCGCTCATGCATTCGAGCAGGAAGCTGAGGAGATACGCCGCGACAGGATTGACACCAAACGGCCCATCATCGGCTTCGGCATCTTCATCGCCATCGGCTGACGCGAAGCCGACGTCGAGGAATGGCGGCCATCGTTCGATCCACTGTTTCGCGGCGGCAAACGCCCAGGCGTCGTGGGCCACCTTCTGATCCTGCCAGACGTGTGAGCGCCGCGACATCCAGCATCTGGGCCAGAACCGTCAACAGCCCGGCGAGCTCGGGCTGGTCGGGAGTGGGCCCGTGTGCACACCCGGCGTGTGCACACGACGTGCACAGGATTCACTGGTACGGGGTCTCACGAGAGCGCACTCGCCGGACTGGGCGGACTGGAGCGCCAGACCAGACGGTACGGGCCGCACGAGATGGCATCAGATGGATGCCGTCGACCGGACTTGAAGCCCCCTCTTCAGAACGCGGGGCGCGACTTCCGCCTACACAGGCTGGTCGCCGCTGACAGGGGTCAGTCGGTCGACCTCACGCGGTGTGCGGCGATCTCGTCGTCGCCGGGGAGTCTGGATTCGTACCAGCGGAGCATGGTGGCGATGTCCTTCCAGCCGCCCCATCTGGCGGCGGTTTTGAGTGGGACGCCGGCGCGGAGCCAGCGGGTGGCGGCGAGGTGGCGGAAGGCGTGGCGGCCGACGTTCTGGAGGCGGTGTGGTGGCGGGAACGCGAGTTGCCGTGCCCGTTGCCAAGCGCGCTCTTGGAGATGCGCGAGGTCGACGGGGCGTCCTTGTTCGGTGGTGAACACGAGTGACTCGGCGCTGGTGGCGGTGAAGTGCTCGAGATGTGTGCACAGCACAGCGGCTTCGGCTGGTGGGAGGTAGGTACGTCGGCCGCGGAGATCGCCATCGGGTCCGTTCGCTTTGGTTCCGCGGCGCTCGTCCGCCTTGCCGCTGTCGGTCCACTCGCGTCCGGGTTTGGAGTAGCTGCCACGTACGGACAGCCACATGCCGCCGCCGGGTTCATCGGTGCAGTCGCGTCGCCGGAGCGCGAAGCATTCACCGATGCGGAGCCCGGCGGCGCCCATGACGAGCGGGAGGGCCGCGTAGCGGGATCGGCCGACGAGGCACAGCGCCCAGCCCATGGTCCACATCTCGGCTTCGGTGGGGATCGGGTCGTCGTCGGCGAGTGGTTGGATGACGGTGCCGCGGATGTGCCCGATGCGTGTGGTCAGGTCGGCGGTGATGAGTCCTTCGTGTCGCCACCAGTTGAGGATGCTTCGAACCTGGACCCAGCGTCGTCCCTCGGTCGCGGGGGCGCGGCCGTCTCCGAGTTCGGCGACGAGGCGTCGGATGATCGTCCGGTCGAGGTCGCCGAGGGGGAGCGAGTGCCGCTCGAGCCACTTGCGCCCCTCGAGCAGTTGGTCTCCGCTGAACCGTACGGACGCATGCTCGACGATCCGCTTGCGGAGCTCGTGGTCGGATGGTTCGTGCTCGCTGCGGAAGGCGATCTTGTCGAGGTAGGCGAGCGTCGCTGGCGGGATCGCCCGGCTCCTCGGTTCGGTGAGTCGGGCCATGGCTCGGAGGGCGTAGACCGCGATCTTCCGACCGTTGGCCGAGGCGCCGCGCCACGTCGCCGATCGGTACTGCAAGAGACCATCCCACACGGTCACGACATCTGCTGCCTTCACGCGCTTGCGGTCGGGAGGCTGTGTCGTGCCGTCGACCGGTCGACCAGCGTCGTCGAGTCGCCACGGGGAACCTGGCACGCCGACGGCGCGGAGCAGGCCGATGAATTGCTCGGCGTCGACGGCTCGCTCGAACTTCTGGCGGAAGTCTCGTTGCAGGCCGTTGTGGAGTTGGACCCGCCATCGAACGTCGTACCGGTCGACGGTCGCCCCACGGCGATCGCGAGTCGCGAACTTGCGCTTGGTTCCACCGATGATGGTCACACGGACCGCGTCCAACACTGCCTCCCGATCGATCGTTGAGGTCGTGATCAACCAACGGGAAGCGACAGGGTCGGCGAATGGAAAAGTGTCTGTGGAGTGTCTGCGAGCGTCGAGACGGCGCGTCCTGCCAGCTCAGGGCAATGATCCTTCCTGCCTGAAGAAGGATCTTCGTGCGCCGTACTGGGAAGGCAAGGAGCGGATGGTCAACTGACCCCGCCACCGGTGGTGGTCTGCGCGTGGGCTTCTGGGCGCCAGCTCGACGCGACGGCCTGCGACGGTGAGTTCTCACTGGCACCCAGGATCGGGAGCCCGATGTCCTGGGCGCCGGTGAAGCGAGCCGACCAGGCGAGACGTCGGGGCGTGGCGCCCAGGAGGCCGACCGCGGACGGGTCGCGGTCGGGTCAGCCGCGGAAGGCGGCCGCGCGGAGTTCGGCCGGCAGTGCGCCCGCGGTGAACTCGTTGGTGCCGGTCGATTGCAGCTCGCGGGCCGCTGTGACCAGCGCGCCGTAGGCCGCCCACGCCAGCCCGCCGCCGGTCGACACCCGGCGCACGCCCAGCCGTGCCAGCTCGGGCACGGGCGGCACCCCGCGGAGCAGCAGCACGTTCACCGGCGCGTCGGTCTCGTCGACCACACGGGCGATGTCGTCCGGCCGGGCCAGACCCGGCGCGTACACGCATCCCGCACCGGCATCGCGGTACGCCCGCAGGCGGGCGATCGTGTCGTCGAGGTCGTCCACACCGTGCAGCAGGTTCTCGGCGCGACCGGTGAGCACGATGCCGTGCCGCGCGCACACCTGGGCGGCCGCCTCCACGCGCTCCACCGCCAGCGACAACGGGTCGATCCGGTCGGCGGCGGGGTCCCAGTCCTCGATCGAGATACCCGAGGCACCGGCGGCCGCGAGACGTTCGACCGTGGCGGCCACGCCTTCGGGCGTGTCGGCGTAGCACCGCTCGGCGTCGACGTTGAGCGGCACGCTCACCGCGGCCGTGATCGCCGCGACGTGCGCGACGAGCTCGTCGGCGGTGACCGACATGTCGGGTCGTCCCATCGACGCGGCGAAGCCCGAACTGGTGGTCGCCAGCGCGACGAAGCCGAGCGCTTCGAGGACGCGTGCCGAGCCCACGTCCCACGGGTTGGGCAGCACGAAACAATCGACGCCGGG
>WBZL01001146.1_pt1 | contig 28509 bp, 13 predicted proteins | sample 5204291 | NCBI WGS metagenome assembly WBZL01 (sample SAMN12344345, study PRJNA552823) | activated sludge metagenome | biome: Activated sludge suspended growth; feature: Nitrification reactor; material: Wastewater; isolation source: activated sludge from nitrification reactor of wastewater...
ACAGGTTGCGGATCGGATCTGGACAACGATCTGACCACGCACCGAGAACCCTGCAATCTCAGGGGGTTTCGGCGGGTCTGAACAGAGCCCGAGAGGAGAATCGAACTCCTGACCTGCTGTTTACAAGACAGCTGCTCTGCCAGCTGAGCTACTCGGGCGGGAGTGGCGGAGTTCGTGGGCGAGAACTCGTGCCGTTCCGTGGTGGGTGAGGCTATCGGGGTGGGGAGGGCCTTTCGGGGGCTGCCCGCCGGGTCCGTCGGCCGACGTCTGTCGCCGAGGAAGGTGGGCGGGCGCGCTGCTGCCGGCCGGACTGTCTGTTGGGGGTGGGTTCAGGCGGCGAGGGCGGGTGGGTCGCTGGTGTCGGGCCGGGCGTGTTGGTGGGCGGCGGTGGCGTTGCGGAGCGCGGCCCAGGTGGTGAGGTTCAGTAGTTGCCGTCGGTGGCCGACGGTGTGGGCGCGTTCGCGGAGCATGGAGTCGTCCAGGAGTCGGTTGCCGGATTCGGTGTCGTTGCGCCGTCCGTAGAGGCGGTCGTGGTCGGGATCCCCGGGTGGGATGGGTCGGAGATGTTCTTCGCGGTTGAACCCGGCGGTGATGTCGGCGGTGGTGCGGTCGAGCCGCAGCCGGACGGTGCCGCCACCCAGGTCGTCAGGGAGGGCGTACTCGCCGTAGAGGCGCCAGCCGTCGCTGTCGTGGCGGCGGAGGATCCTGGAGCGGGTCAGGGGGTGGAGGGTGGGGGTGCCGTCGACGGCGATCTGTCGGAGGTGTGGGGCGCCGTTGCGGAGGTGGATGTCGACCTCGCTCAGGGTGGGGTTGCCGTGGACGGGGGTGCGTCCGAGGTAGGTGTCGCGCTTCTTGCCGCCCTTGGCCTTGTGGATGCGGGCGATGGTGATGACGCCGTGGTGGGTGAGGAGGTGATGCAGGTGGGTGCCGCGGAGGGCGCCGTCGTAGACGACCGCCTGTGCCCCGGGAAGCAGCGGGAGGACCCGGTCGAGGGCTTTCAGGGCGATGGCGGCTTCACCGCCTCGGGCCTTGGTCGGGGAGTACTCGACGCAGAGGATCATGCGCTGGTTGCGGGCGTCCCCGCGGGTGGAGATCAGGACGTATTTGGTGCCGAAGGCCTGGTCGCCGCCACCGACGACGTGGAGTCCGGCGTCGGGGTCGGCACGCTTCATACGGACCTCACCCGTGGTCTTGTCGAGGGTGCCGCGCTGGTGGGGGCTGGTCTTGTAGCGGGGGGTGAGAACCTTGCCGTCCCCGGCCACCACGCGGTCCGCGGACGGGTGCGTGAACGAACCGTCACCGTTGGGGTCGCACAGCCCGATCTGTACGGCAAGGCGGGCCGCGTGGGTGGTGAACGCGTCGGCGATCTCGGCGAGCTGGGCGTCGGTGGCGGTGAGGTAACGGTCACGGAAGTACCGATAGTGGTGGCGTCGCATCGGCTGCTCCGGCAACAGGACGCCGGCCTTCTTCGCAGCGGCCCGTCGGATGAGGTCCCACCACCCGGAGTCCGGACAGGCGAGTTCGACGTCGACCTGGCGGGCAGAGCCGAACACCGACACCAGCCCGTCCCAGATCAGCGCACACACCAACGGGTAGGCACGCGGCCGTCCACCCCGACTTGGGTTCGCTTCCAGAGCGGCGAGGGCCTCGAGGCGTTCGGCGGTGTCCCAGATGAAGTCGTCCTCGAGGAATGCCCGTACCGTCGCCCGTCGCGACAACCGACCCGCAACCGGTGCTGCGGTCATGGGTCGGCCTGCCAGTCCCAGCCGATCAACCGGGCCGCGGCGTCGAGGCTGCGGCACCCGAGGACCCGGGCCGCGTCTTCCACCCGCCCGGAGGCATCGAAGGCCTTCCGGCCGGCCCAGGCCCGCACCGACCCCAGCCCGAGATCGGGTTCGCCGGTGAGGCCGGCGCGGGTGAAAAGGCGGCGTAGGTTCGTCGAGATCGATGCCTGTCCGGCGTGGCGGCGGTCGGCGCCGTTGTAGGCCAGCGGCCGATCCGCACCGTCCAACTGGGTGATCCGGCGGGCCAGCTGCGCAACTCCCCACTCGGTGAGCGGCACGCGCCGGGCCCGGGCCTGATGACAACCCGGCAACCCCACCACGCCGGTGTCCAGGTCGACATCGGCGGCGGTGACGGCGGCGATCTCGGTTGTCACCGCCCCTGCCTCGGCAAGCGCCACGATCGACGGCTGACGGGTCTCCGCCAGGGTGGACAGCGACACCGCCCGCACCAAGTCCAATTCGTCGTCGGTCACCGGCCGCGACGCATCGACCGAACGCGATGGCAACTCCAGCGCCCACGTTCGGTCCACCACCGACGCGTCCAGGGTATGCAGCACCCGGAAGAACACCCGCAACACCGACCGCCGGTGATGCTGGGTCGCCACCACCGGACGACCCCCACCCACCCCCGGCGCCGCCACGAACCCCGCCGCTAGCTCCTCGGTCACCCCGTCCAGGCGGTCCACGCCGTGGGCGGCAGCGAATCCGACGAACCGCTCCAACCCCTCCGCGGTCACCGCACACGTCGACGCCGAGTAACCGACCTCGGCCATCCACGACACCACCAGCCCCGCCAAGGACTGGAGGTCATCGTCGACGCGCCCGGTCACGCCATCACCGCCCACCCGGGCCGAGAGCACGTCCAACCGGAACACGCACCCATCATCCGGCCCGGATGTGCCACAAACGCCCAGGACCCCGGGCGCGTACGATCGACCACGTCGGAACCTCCAAGTCAGGTGCCGGCCGGGCCCCGGGCAGCGCCAACTGCGCCGGGGCCACTGCGTATGACTCTACGCACCGTTACCGGGGTGCGTCAACTCGTACGCAGTAGTCATGAGCCCCAGGAGCTGTCAGGCCGACGAAGTAGCGTCCGACCTGTGGGCCGTCGAGTCGACCTTGATGATCTTGTTGACGCTGCGGAGATTGCCCGTCGGCTGTCGGTCGCTCGTCCGCAGGTGGTTCACGACTGGCGCAGGCGGCACGCGAGCTTTCCCGCGCCGGTCAAGCGCCTCGCCAACGTGCAGATCTGGCTGTGGAGTGAGGTCGAGCGATGGGCTCGATCGACCGGTCGCCTGTAGCCAAGATGAGGTGCCGACCACCTCGAAGCACGCAGACTCAGACGCACAGGGTCCCCCTCGGCTCGACGCCGGCACGCCGGTTGCACACTACCGAGCATCTCGCCGAGTGACTTAGAGAACGCAACTGCGCTCCAGTCGCTGTGCGTCACCTACCTCCTCAGCGCCGCCTGACGGTTCGGGCGCTCGTAATCGTTGATGCGCCCGCTCCAGGTCGTTCGTCGGTGGACGTGTGCGATCGGGCCGGTCGGAGTGGTGGTGTCGGGGTCGTCGGGTGCGCATTGGCCGTGCGACCTGGAGGATTCTGGTTCGCTGGGGAAGGCGGAGGCGGGGGATGCCAGCGACGGCGACTTGGTAGAGGTGCGGTGCACCGTCCACGACGTGCACCGAGAATGCCGTCGTTCGCATTCGCTTCAGCTGCTCGGCTGTGGCCCAGACGTGACTTTCGTCGTCCCGCCGACGAAAGCAGGCGGACGTTGACCGTGTCGATACGTCGACGGACCCGATTCCGTTGACTCGGTCACCGTCTCGTGGCTGAGTCGGTGGGAAGTCGGACGCTCGTTCGTTGACTTGATGCTGCAGGAGTCCGCGGACTGCGCAGGCACAAGGAGGGATCGCCATGGGCGCAGCCCGCGGTACGAAGCACTCGATCGGACCGCCATCGTTGCGTAGGTTGGCCCCTCTCGGATCCCGGCTTCGGGCGAGTATGAGCGTCCTCTGGATGGTCCTGGCCCTGGTAGCCACGGGCTGTGTGCCGCAGGCGCCCCCGCCCAGCCCGCCGATCGCGGATCCGGCCGCCGACGCGATGGAGGCTCTCGACGCGGAGTCGGAGATCGTGCCCTCGGTCGACATGGACGGGGCCACGGTGTCGGGTATCTCCCTCGCGCTGCCGGTTCCGCCGTCTGTGCCGGACACGCCGGTCGATCGGGCCAGCTGGTTTCTGGACGGGCAGGAGGCGCTGCTGAACCTCGAGTCGTCGCGGCTTGCTCCGGTCAGGGTGGTGAAGTCGGACTCAGGTGGTGAGATCGCAACGTTCCAGCAGGTACATCGGGGTCTGCCCGTGTACCTCAGCGAGGTCCAGGTGCAGATCGACCCCGACAATCGGGTGGGCGCATTCTCCGGCTCCTACCTGCCCGACGAGCCGGAGTCCCCGGACGGTCCGCCCATGAACCAGATCTACCTGCCGGTCTCCAAGGACCTCGCTGTGCTCACCGCGACAGCGATGGGCGAAGACACCGGTGAGGTCGCCGGTGAGCCCGAACTCGTCTGGTTCGACCCTGTGCTGACGGACGACGGCGGGGACCCTGGACCCGCCTGGCGGGTCGCGCTGCTTGCCCGCCCGAGCTCCCAGTCGAACGGGGTCGAGGAGGTGGTTGTCGATGCGCGCACCGGTGTGGTCAGGCGCTTCGTCTCCGACGAGCGCGCCGGTGACCGTCGGGGGGAGGACTTTGATATCACGTCGGCCGACGACGCTGGCGACTCGTACAAGACCTGTTACCACCTCGGGTTGGACAACCTCCGTGAGGAGTACGACGAGAACGGCCCCCTGCGCTCCTCGCCGCACCCCGACGCGACTGCTGCGAGCACCGCGTTGCACGACACCTACCACTACTTCTTCGACAACTTCGGTCGAATGTCCTACGACCACTACTTCGCGCCGCGCGAGACGAACCTGATCAGGCGGTACTTCAACCCTGACGATGTGGAACTCACCGTCAACGAGACCGAGGCCACTCCGAATATCGCGGTGTACAAGGGCGGAGCATGTGAGGTGATCGCCGTCGGCCCCGGCAATGTCCTCGGTGACGTCATCACCCACGAGTTCACGCACGGCATCGATGACCACGCAGGCGACCTCGGGTCCGGCCGGGAGCCGGGGGCGTTGGGTGAGTCGACGTCGGACGTCCTGGCGGCGGCGCAGACCAGCGACTGGGTGGTAGGCGAAGGGGTTCCGGGGAAGAACGCGACCTGCGGCGTTCGCAGCCTGGCCGACCCACAGGGCTGCGGCGACCCCGACCAGTACTCCGAGAAGCGGGTGCTCAGCGGGCCGTTGCTCGTCATCTACACGACATTGAGGGAGGAAGCTGCGGCGTTGATGCGCAACCTCAACTTCTCAGCTGCGTTGGTGAAGCTCGCCGAGGCGAGGAGGATCTGGGAGGAGGATGCGGATCGTGGTTTCGTTCACGCGAACTCCACGATCACGTCGCATGCCGCGTACCTCGCCTCGGAGGGCGGCACCCACCGAGGAACGGGTGTCTCCGTGGCCGGGATCGGCGAGTTCAAGGTCGGCTACGTCGTCCACGACGTCCTGTCGACCAGGGTGACCTCCGGTACGAAGATGAAGGGGTTCCGGAACAAGGTGATCGCTGAGGCGCGGAGTCTCGCGAGACGAGGTCTCCTGGGCTTCACCAACACCGACGTCTGTGCGCTCATCCGCGCCTATCACGCTGTCGAGCTCGGACCCGGCGATGTCGACTGCGACGGGATCGACGACCTCTCCGACCCGGATTCGGACAACGACGGGACTCCCGATGTCGATGACCTCGACGACGATGACGACCGCGTGGCTGACACTCGTGACAACTGCCCCTCGCAGCCGAACCCCGGGCAGGCCGACTCCGACGGCGACGGCATCGGGGACGCCTGCGAGGTCGATGCGGACAATGACGGAGTCTTCAACGCCAAGGACAACTGCCCGACGATTCCCAACCGGAGCCAGGCCGACGTCGACGGTGACGGCCGAGGCAACAGTTGCGATGACTCGGACGGTGACGGACTCACCGACCTTGCCGAATTGGGACTCAAGACGGATCTGACATCGGCGGACACGGACGGGGACGGGGTCGACGACGGCACAGAGGTCCAGATCGGCACCGATCCTCGCGACCCGGACACGGACAACGATGGGATCGACGACGGCGACGAGCGCCCTCGGATGCTCGATCCCCTCGATCCGGACACCGATGACGACGGCGTACGAGATGGGATCGACAACTGCGCGGGTGCGAGCAACCCGGGCCAGGAGGATGCCGACATGGACGGGGTCGGCGACGCATGTGACGTCTGCCCGGCCGTCTCCGACCCGGGACAGGCGGACCGGGATCGCGACGGAACCGGCGATGCCTGTGATCCGGACCTCGACGGTGATGGCGTCTTGAACGGACCCGACAACTGCCCATCGGTGCCCAATGCGGACCAGGCGGACTTCGACCGAAACGGGGTCGGGTTGCAGTGCGACGAGTCTGAGTCCCAGATCCTCAGCGGCGACGATCCATCCCTGCTGGCGCCGGGGCCCATACGTCTGGTCAACGGGCGTGCCCGCATACCCATCGACCCCTGCCGCCTCTCCTGCGATGGTCGGCTGTTCGACGGACAGCTGGCTCGCTTGCGGCTCCAGGCCGGCAGCGCGATCTTTCGTGTGACCGACAGCCTCGGGAAGGTCTGGGCGACGTCCAGCCTCCGTGCAGGCGGTCCGACGCAGCTCGACCTGACCTTCCAGCCCCGACCGGATGGCAAGTTCGTGGCGCCCGGTGGTGCCTTCCGCCGGGACATCCGGTACACGCTCGACATCATCGCTCCCAGCCTGGTCCCGCCTCCCGGCCCCTCCGAGTGCGGTCCGCCGGGGTGCATCTCGACCTTCGACCTCTCAGTGGACCTGCAGATGTCCGAACCGCAGACGGAAGAGGAGATCGAGCCCCCTTGGCGACGGTGAGGAGTTCTGGCGCCCACTCGCCTCGTCCTTCGAGGACCGGGAGGTCCGGCGGAGAACACCGTTGCGGGGCGACCCGACCATCGGCGGCGTCTGACCCGGCGGGCCAGGGCGGCAGTCACTGGAACGCCGCCGAGCCCCGTCGACAGCGGGCCGATCGAGGAATGCCGTGCCGCGCTCGTCCGCGGCTGCCATCTATGCCCGGTTCGATGCTCCTGCGGACTGGACGTGACTTTCGTCTTTCCGCCGACGAAGGCCGTTGGACGTCAACCGGGATCGGTACCTCGACTGGCCACGATCCCGTTGACGTGGTCGCCGTCTCGTGGCTGACTTCGTTGAGGCAGCCGAACTCTGGGCCCCCTGTGCAGGGGCGCAGATCCAGAAGAGGGGACGCCGCGTTGTTGCCCGAGTAAGGGGCCGCGCGGTGCGTGTCCGGGGAGGCCTGCGATGAGGGGCAGAACCGCCGCAGCAGCTGTCGCCGTCAGCCTGGCCGTGGCGTGTGGAACCGGCGAGTCCGGGACCGGTGCCGCCCCCGAACCGGACGGGGGGATGGTCGAGCTCGATCTCGGTTCGCCCTCGCTGACGACGAGCCCCACGTCCAGAGCGAAGCCCCTGACGTCGGCGCCGGTGAGCCCGCTCCCGGCCGGCACCTACCGCACCACCGTGGGGCCCGAGGTCACGTTCACCGTCGACGACCGATGGGACCTCGAGGCCATGGATCCGGTCCAGGGAGCCCTGTTGTTCGGCAGCTATGCCCCGATGGACATCGTGGCTCCGCGCGTCGAGTGGATCGACCTCACCGCGGCCGGGGCACGGGTGGTCCCGCCACAGCTCCGTGGGGTCGTGGGGAGCGTGGGATCCGACGAGTTCGAGCAGTGGTCGCCACTCCCGGATGACCTCGCCGCGTGGTTCGCCTCCGACTCCGGCCTGAACGTCGGCCCGATCGAGCAGGTCATGGTCGGAGGCCGTCCGGCCTCGTCCTTCACCTTCACCGTCCCCACGCTCCCACCGGGCACCAACGCCTGCGTGCTGTGGCCCTGCCGGCGACTGCTCGGCGGCGCCGACTGGGGGTGGCCTGCCCTCGAGGGCGACCGGGGAAGGATGTGGATCGTCGACCTCGACGGCCACCAGCTCCTGCTCCAGGTGCGCTCCCAACCCACTGATGCCGACCTGGTGGTCCCCGCAGGGCTCGAGGTCGTGGCCTCGATGACGATCGGAGCCTCGGCGTGAGACGGTCCAGAGGCTGGCGGCCCCGTCCCCGCCACGTCGTCGCGGGGTCCGTCGTCGTGGCCCTGTCGGTCACCCTGCTCGCCGGGCTCGTCATGGCGGGCGGGACGGCACAGGAACTTCGGGAGCGAACCAGCGACGAAGTCGAGCGACGCATCGCGGCCGACCCCCGGGTGATCGTGGTGGCGCTCGACGAGGAGTTCTTCGAGTTGATGGCCGACGCCAACTTCCGCATGGTCTCGGTCGCCAACGCGCTCGGATTCAACGTCGGTGCTGCCACTGACTCCTACGTCGTGCGCGACGACGTCTTCGAGGCGATGAATCCGGGGATGGCGGCCCCGGAGTTCGACGACGTCGCCGCCACCGTCTTCTCCAGCTTCAGCGGCGCAGTGGTGGGGCGGACCCGGGTCGCAGTGCTGGCCACGGACCCGGACTCGGTTCCCACGGTGCCCGGCGAGCAGCCGACCGACCGACTGCGCCGCTCGGTCACCGCCGTGGCGTTCGACAGCACCGCTCCGACCGGAGACGCCGACGTGCTGCGCGACGTGGCGCTCGTCGGCCGGGCGAAAGAGTCCGACGATCGGTTCCTTCCCTCGACGGCCCTCGTGGCGATGCTCCGCGCCGAACGGCTCGCACCGAGGATCGGCATCGGGCCCCGGGAGCTCCTGGTCGACGGACGTGCCGTGCCGATCAACGGACAGGGGCGCCTCACCGTCTCGTACTCCGACGATCTCCTGCCGGGCGGTCGGGCGATCGTCCCGGCCCGTGACGTGATCGAGGGCAGGATCGGCGCCGAGGACCTCGCCGGAGCCACCGTGATCGTCGGGGTCACCGACCCGACCCGGGCACGGATGGTGCCGGTGCCCGACCCGGTCGGCGGCGAGCTTCCGGCCGCGCTGGTCGATGCGAACGCGGTGAACACCCTGCTGACCGGACGGTTCGTCCGGCCCGTCCCGACCGCGCTTCAACTCGTTGTCGTGTTCGCGGTCGCCCTGATCGTCGCCCTGGCCTCGATGTGGACCCCGCTGGCCCTGTCACCGATCGTCCCCGCCGCCGGGGTCATGGCCACCTGGACCCTGGCCCGGTCGGCCGAGGAGCGCGGGTGGACCGGTGACATCGCCGTCCTGGCCGGCGCGGTCGTCCTGTCGTACCTCGGGGTGCTGGCCTGGCGCGTCGCCCACGAGGTGCTCCGCCGGCGACGGCTCGTGCGGCTCTTCTCGCAGTACGTCCCCGCCACGGTGGCCAGACAGCTGGTCGAACCGGACCGACTCCGAGCCCTGACGGAGGGAAGCCGGGTCGAGGTCACGGTCCTGTTCTGCGACCTCCGGGGCTTCACCTCGATGTGCGCACGGATGGAGCCCGTCGAGGTGAGGACCGTCCTCGACCGCTTCTACGAGGCGGTGTCTGAGGTGCTGCTCCGCCACGGCGGCACGATCATGCACTTCAACGGCGACGAGGTGTTCGGTGTGTTCGGTGCACCGCTCGAGCAGCCGGACCACGCAGCCAGAGCCCTCCGGGCCGCGGCGGACATCCTACGGACGGCCGACGACCCGCAACTGGACCTGCCACCGTTCGGGATCGGGCTCAACTCGGGTGAGGTGGTGGCGGCCAACGTCGGAAGCGATCTCCGGCGCCAGTACACGGTCCTGGGCGATGCCGTGAACATCGGTGCCCGGCTGTGCTCCAAGGCCGGCCGCGGTGAGGCGGTGGCGTCGGTGGCGACGGTGTACCGCGCCGGCGACGTCGGGATCCCGCTCGAGCCCATGGCACCGATGGAGCTCAAGGGCGTCGACGGCCCGGTGGATGCCTTCGTGCTTCGGGCCGCAGCCCTTCACCCCGAGGACGGTCCACCTGCTGCCGACGGACTGGCGGCCGGCGTCCGGTGAACGACGTGAAGCGAACGACGACGAAGAGGAGACAGCCATGACGAGGAGAACGAGGATCCAGCTCGGCCTCACGGCCGTAGCGACGGCGATCGCCGCAGCGGTGTCCGCCTGTACGGACGCCCCGCTCGGCAGAACGGAGTACTGCTACTACTACTTCACGCTCGCCTCTGGCCCGACCTCCACCACGACGACCACCGTCGCTACCTCGACCACGGCCGGACCGCCGACGACCATCGACTTCCTGGGCCAGACCTGGGTCGGCGAACTGCAGTGCTTCGATGAGCCCCAGGTCTGGCCCCCACCGAACGTGACGGTGACCACCCTCGCCGGCTATCCGGCGCCGGTCTCTGCCGGGACCAGAACCGTGAAGTGAAGGTCGGTCCCACGGTTCGGCGACATCGTCAGGTCGACGGGCAGCCCTCGACGAACCGGTCGATGCGCCGGTAGCCGTCCCGTCGGCACGTTCTCAGCAGCCGGCAGGCGTGTCCGAACCGACACCGGCCGCCCAGCCGGCGATCGACGCCGGGGACGCAGTGGGTTCTGTCGCCGCCAGGGTCAGCGTGGTGTCGACCACCCGCCGGGCGGCACTTGGTGAGAGCATCTGCGCGCCGGACAGCACCGCGGCATCCACCGGAACGATCTCGAACACCCATGGCTCGCCTGAGTTCGCGGCGCAGTGGCGTTCGGTCAGCAAGGCCTGGGCACACCACGGATCGTGCCGGACACAGCGCACCAGTTCGCACAGCGTGTCGGGAAGTGCCCGCCGGGGGTCGCGGTCCTGGTTGGATGATCCGGACCGTTCGATGGCGGGCAGGTGGGCCGAGAAGGCAGCAGCCGCCAGTGCCCGCATGGAGGGGAACCGCGATCGCAGGTCGACGACGGAGAGCCCGCACTGCGTCGCCGCACCGCTCCATGACACGTGGTCCAGACCCGTGCGGAACAGCTCCAGGCAGCGGGCGGCGATGCGTTCATCTCCCGGTGTGACGCGTTCGGGAGCGGCGACAGCCGTCCCCTCCAGGTCGTCGAGCGAGTGGCGGGGATCATCGGGTGCCACGGTGAACGACAGGGCGACGGCGACGGACACTCGGGAGACGAGGTCGGCCGTGATGCGTTCGGGGTCCGCCATCCACTGCAGGAGGAACCCCTCGGACAGGGCAGCGAGCGTGGCGGTGAACTCGTCCAGGGTGAACGGCTCGAGGAGCGATCGTCCCGCCCGGTCGATGGCCGCCCGGTACGCGGCGCCGAACAGCGGGAGATAGCGCCCGTAGTACTCGTCCCGTAGCCGGTCGGCGAGTTCGGGGTGCGCCTCGAGGCGGGAGAGCAGGAACAGCTGGCGGCGCACGGACCGGGCGCTGTCGGGCTGAGTCACCTCTCGCCAGTTGGCCTCGGCGGCGGCCCGGACAGCGTCGACCGTCTCCGCGGGGTCCAGCTCGGAGAGGATGTCCGTGAGGGCCTGGACCGATCCGTAGTCGAGGCCGTCGCCGAAGAATCCTGTCGGCAGCGGCAGATCCAGGAGCGCCGCGCCGAACTCGTCGCCCGTCGGGTAGTGGTGGCGGAGTGCCCGCTCCGACTCGCCGGCGTGTTCGGCGACGGTGCGGGCCGGGACGGCGTCGAAGATCTGGTCCACCCGGAGGTGGTCGAGGACCTCCCACCCGGCTGTCAGCAAGTGCGCCCGCGTGAGGCGGCCCCGTGCGTTGCCCTTCGTCTCCACCCCAGGTCCCTCCCTCCCGTGGTGTCGACCGACGTCGTCGTGTCGCCTCCCGACCGTAGTGGTCGCGCCCGGTCCGCTGCCCGTGTGTGGCCCGGACGTGACTTTCGTCGTTCCGGCGACGAAAGCGATCCGGCGAGTCCCGTGGCAGGTGGTCCCTCGTTCCCGTTCTGATTGACGCCGTCGCCGTCGCATGGGTGACTCGCAGGGGGAGCATGGACCGGAGGGAAGCCATGGGGAGGACTCGGCGAACCGCGCCGCCGGCGTCGCGGCTGGCGGCCGCAGTGGTCGCGGCGGGCATGGTCGGAGCACTGCTAGTGGCGGTCCCGGCGCCGCCCGCCGGAGCGGCCGAGGCAGACGCACACAGTGTCGCTGCAAACGTGTGTCTCTGGCTGGGCAAGCTCGCTGGACGGACCACCCCGGATGGTGGTTCGAGCAGGTGTGGAGCGACCGAGGAGGCCGACACGCCCGGTGTCGACGGCATCTCCATCTTGACGACTCCGCTCCCGTTCAGCCGGACGACTCCGCTGTCCGCGACCGGACTCTCCGAGAAGTTCGCCCGGCTGGCGGCCATCACCATCGCCGACAGTCAGGCCTCCGACCTCGACGAGCTGGCGGAGCTCCTCGAGCAGCAGGACGACACGACCCCTGACGGCGAGCTCGGCACGCTCGACGTGATCGCGGAGGTGGACGGGACGGCTCTCGACCTCACCCTGAAGGCCACCGGAGCGGTGGAGACGCTCGACCTCTCCGACGACTCCGTGGAACCGCCGGTGCGGTTCACCGTCGACGGTCTTGGCGGCGTCTACCCGGTGACGACCACCGTCACGGCCCGCCTGGAGCCGGGGAACGTCGCCGACGGCGACCTCGGTTTCGTTTCCGCCGACCCGGCCCCGACCATCGAGGTGCAGGCAGCCACCAACGGCCTCGACCTCGCCGGCCGCACGTCCGCCATCGGCATCGGCGACGTACGGATCCAAGGACCGGCGCCCGTCGAGATCAAGGAAGAACGCACCGCGACCTTGACCGACCCCGATGGCGACGGCCGCCTGCGCTTCACCGAGCCCAACACGGACCAGATGACCCTGCCCTCACTCGGCGAGCTCGGGTCCATCAGCCTCGAGGATCTGGTGGAGACGTCCTGCAGTCAGCGTGCCGAACCCAAGCTTGGGGAGGACGGTAATGGCGTGGAGGTCGATTCGCTGCTGCTCGACCTGGATCCGGCGGCTCGCATCACAGTGGCCACGGCGGGCGAGGGCTGCGAGACCACCTTCACGGGGACGGTCGACTTTATCGGGAACGCCCAGGAGCAGTTGAAGCCCTTCAACCTGCTCACCCCCTATGACCTCCTGGGTGGTCTGACCCAGTACGCCACGCTGCTGCGGGCCGCCGCGCGCACGGCTGACGCCGACCTGCCGATCCTGGAGGGGTCCCTCACCGACCTGTACGACGCCGCCGACGCGCTCGACACGTTCGTCGCCAAGGGGGCGGCCAAGGACTCGCTCGATGCTGAGTCGCCGGAGCTCGGCTTCGCCGGCGTGCGGTCGTTCACCACTGCGGTCTTCGGCGAGGGCGCCGCACCGGTGCTGAAGACCGACCCCCCGAGCATCGTGATCGACGCTGTCCTCAGGGGTACGGAGACGCGGACGCCCGATGACTTCGCCGTCCCGTCCATTGACGGGTCGGAATCGGCCGAAGCCGTCGCCGTGGGCGCCGCTGCCTACGGCGACGAGATCCGTCGTTCCACCGGCCTGCGGGGGATCGTCAAGGACGAACCCGACCTGTGTGTCAAGGACAAGGACGACGACCCCGACCCGTGTGTCACTGAGATCATCGCCCGGCTGCCGTTCATCATCGACCTCCGGCCCGCGGTTGTGACGGACGACCCCGGCACGACGACCGTGGTCGAAGGGGACGATCCTGCGACCCCTGTGGTCGAGACGCAGGTCCCCATGCCCTACGAGCGGTTTCTCACCACTTCAGCGGGCACGCCGGAGCTGGCCGTCGACCTCACGGCGTCGCTCGACCCGACGGGCACAGGGTTCGCCGGACCTTCACCGATCGAGGTCCTGCCAGGGAGCGCCTACCAGGTCGTTGCGTCCGTCGACGTCGACCTGGATCCGGTCATCGCGAGCCCGGCCCCGGCGCGTTCGAGCTGTGATCCGGACAAGCCGGATCCGTCGCCGCCCGGCTGCAAGCTGGACACGGATGCCGGCGTGCAGTTCGGCCGGGTGCTGGCGGCGCTCCAGAACGGGGAGCGGGGCGAAGCGGTTCGGGCACGTCGGACGGTCGACTCGACGGTCACCGCTGACCTCGTCGTGAACCACACCAACGACGAAGGCGACAAGCTGCTCGGTACCAACGACGCCAAGATCACGCTCAAGTGGACCGCGCAGGAGGACGACGTCCCGATCGGTGCGCCGGTCGACTTCGGCACTCCGGAGGCGACGGGCGACACCTGGTTGGCCGACCTGGACCCGGTCGACGCGCTCCTGCGGGCTGCTGAGGAACAGGGCCTCCCCGACGTTCCCCTGGAGGACGTCGACCCCACCCGGTACCTGAACCGTGTCCTGGAGCAGCTCGGCGAGCTCGGAACCGCGCTGCCTCTGGACACGGATGACTTCCGGATCCCGTTCCTCGCGTTCGATCCGGGTGACGCCGTCCGGGAGCTGCTGGGCCGGGCATCGCAGCAGGGCGGCGAGGTCGCCGAAGGCATCTGCGGCTTGGGGAACGTGGCCGACGTCTGTGGTCTGGGGGACGTGATCGGCGACCTGCGGAATCGGCCCAGCCCGGTGAGCATCCAGGACGTCGAGCGAGCGGTCGATGACGCATTCCCCGCTGTAGGGGACCCACCTCGGAAGCCGCTCGACCTGGACTTCACCGTCGAGCGCCTGGCGACCGGCGCCGGCGGTACTGCGACGTACCTCGTGGCGACACTCAGGCTGGACAAGGGCAAGCAGATCCCCCTGCCGCCTCTTGCGGTGGATCTCGGGGGAGGCCTGCCGTCCCTCGTCGGCGCATCCTGCACCGTGCCGGGTCCCGAGCCGGGCGGCGATCCCTGCACGGTCGATCTGGAGCTCTCGGGCGACCTCGGCATCCCGATCCCGCTGACGCCGGACGGCGACACCCTTTCGATCCTGTCCGACAGTTCGGCGAAGGTCTCCGCCTCGTTCCTGCCCGGTGCCAACGAGACGCCCGGGCCGGCCACGATCACCGCGAACCTGGGACCGGTCGTGGCCACGCTCGGCGACGACGGTCCCAGCTCGACACAGTTCGGCTTCCGTGCCGGCCTGACGTTCGGCGAGGAGGGGGCAGCCCGCAAGCCGGTCGCCATCAAGGAGTGGAGGCCGGAGCCCGCCCCGACCGGACCACTCACTTGCGCAACCGAAGCTGCGCAAGAGGTCAGTGGCGCCCTGGGCTGCATCGTGGCGCCGGTGACGCTCGCCGGACAGCAGGTCGACGGGACCCTGGGGATCGGGTTCGGCATCGACCCTCCGTTCGACGTGGTCAGCACGCCGAACTTCAGCGAGCTGCTTCCGAACCTGGACTTCAGCTTCGACTCCCTGGACGAGGGCCTGGACTCGGTGCTGCGGATCCTGGAGCTGGCCGAGAACGGCGCGCGGCTGGGACGCAACCTCCCCGGTATCGGTGACGACCTCTCCGCAGGTGCCGACTACGCCGGGAAGCTCCGTATGCAGATCGAGCAGGCCTTGGAGAGACTAAGGGGCGAGGGGGTCCTCGCCCCGGCGGCCGGCCTTCGAGCTCCCGAACAGCGGCACGCGGCACCGGCGCCCGGCGACGACACCGCGGTGCCGGGCGGAGCGATCGCCGCCCTGCAGTCCGGGGTGAACCCCGACTACATCGCTGCCGAGCTCGGAGCGGCTGCGACCTGCGACTACGGCAATGGGTTCGTCACGCCGTGCAACCAGCCCCTCAACTCCCTCCAGGACGTCCGGTTCGTGAAGGGCGTCGATGCTGATGGCGGCAAGCAGCTGGACCTCGGTCTCGACGGGATCCCGCTGGAGGTGACCGGCGACGCCAGGCTGAACGCCGAGGTCACCGGCAGACTGACCTTCGGGATCAGCAGAGAGCTCGGCTTCTATGTCCTCCCAGGCCAGGGGAACACGTTCGTGAGCACCGCCGTGTCGCTCGACCTGGGAGCGGCGGCCCTGGCCGCCCGACTCGGTTTCCTCGGTGTCGAGATCACGGATCTCGATCCGAGCGAGGTCGATGTCGAAGGGTCCATCGGTGCCCGTCTCACGAACCCAGCGGGAGCGGACCAGCCCCTGACGATCAAGGACCTGGCGAGGGGTCCTGCGCTCCTCGACCTCCAGGACCCTTTGCTGACCGTCGACCTCGACGTCGGCATCGCGACCAAGGTCGGCGACGCCGATATCGGGAAGTACCTGCCCGACTTCGGGGTCGAGTTCCTGGTGGAGTGCGAGAACACGACCTGCGTCACAGAGCCGACAGTCGAGTTCCGCAACCTCTCGATCGAGTTGCCGAGCCTGGTCGACAAGGGCCTGCGCCAGCTCATCGTCAATCTTCAGGAGCTCATCGAGCCGCTCGACCCGGTCATCGACTTCCTCCAGGCGCCCATTCCGGTCCTGTCGGACCTGTCCCGCAAGTTCGGCGGTCCGGAGGTGACGCCGCTCTCCCTGGCGAAGACGCTGGGCTTCGTTGACGGCGAGCTACTCGGGACCATCGGCAAGGCGCGCACGCTGATCAAGGCGATCAACGGACTGCGCCCCGCCGCTGGCGACATCACGCTGCTCGACGAAAAGGGCAACCCGCGAGTCTGGCGAATCTCGGGTAGTGAGGCTCGCGGCGCTCCCAAGGAGGCCGCCGCCGTCGACGAGCTCTTCGACGAGAAGCCCCCGTCATCGAGTGGGTCGGTGTTCGACCAGCTTGGTCTGCCTGACGACCCCAGCAGAGACGACGACATCACGGATCAGATCAAGGCACTGACCGGGACCAGCGAGTCTGGCCAGCGTGCCAAGGCAGCGTCGTCGTCAGCGGGCCTGCAGCTTCCCCTCCTGGACAACCCGGCGTGCCTTCTGAAGGTGCTCCTCGGCGGTGACTGCGATCTGCTCACCTTCGACACCGGACGGCTGCGGGCCGGCTTCGAGTACGAACAGTCCTTCGGGCCGTTCTTCGGTGTCGTGTACGCCACGATCGGCGGATCCCTGGAGGTCAGCGGCGGACTCCGCATGGGCTACAGCACCCGCGGAATCCGGATGCTGGCCGAGGCCTCGGACGACGGGAAGCCGACGGACGTGGACTGCGACGCCCTCTACAACCCCGAAAAGCCGTTGGACCCGGGGGGAGATCCGCTGACGGCACCGGTGGCCGACCGCACCTTCTGCAAGCTCGCCGACATCACCCAGGCCCGCAAGGATGCGGGCGACGAAAATCGCGTCGCCGACCTGTTGACGGCTGTCTACCTGGACGATCTGGACGCATCGGGCAAGGACATCGCCGAGATCAGCGCATCAGCGGAGATCTCCGCCGGCGGCAAGATCGACATCATCATCGCCGAGGCCGGCATCAAGGGCGGCATCCGCGCCAACGTCGACCTCAACCTGAACGACAGCGGCGCCGAACCCGACGGCAAGCTCTACCTCGACGAGATCATCGACCGGATCGACTCGCCCGCCTGCCTGTTCGACATCTCCGGGAAGCTGCAGGCGTTCCTCAAGGTCTACGCAGAGTTCGGCATCTGCCCGTTCTGCGACGAGGTGTCCTTCACGCTGGCCAAGGTCACGCTCCTGGACTTCAAGTCCCAGTTCTGCGAACCCAAGAAGCCGGTGCTGGCCACCACAGCGTACGCCGACGAGCGGATGGGTCTCGGACAGCGCTTCCAGGGCGAGGGCACCTGGGAGGCCACGTTCGCGGGCATCGAACCCGATCCGGACAAGACCAAGGGTCCCGAAGACAAGTACGTCCGACTCGGGATCGGCAACAGCCGCAACTTCGACTTCACGGGTCAGACCGGAAGTGAGTCCTTCATGGTCACACAGCTCGACGATGCAGGCCCTGACGGTCTGATCCCGTTCAGGGTCAGCGCGTTCGGTGACAGCGAGGAGATCAGCGGCAAGGGGATCCTGGTCTTCGACGCCGGCGAGGGCGACGACCGCATCGTCTTCAATCGCAAGGCGCCCGACGTGGGCTCCGGAGAGGTGCCGACGACCGCACCCCCGTTCTCCGCGCCCGTGTACGTCAACAGCCTCGGTCCGGGAGATGACTCGATCGTCACCGGTGCCGGCAACGACGAGGTGCTCAACGGAGTCGTCCGGGAGTACCGGCAGGAGGTCAGCTACAACCCCTCAGGGGGCGTCTCCGGCGTCAGGTGGGTGCTGAAGACGACCCGCAGTGGCGGCGACGGCGACGACTCGCTCTCACTCGGCGACGGGAACAACATCGCCGCCGGTGGCGCCGGCAATGACACCATCACCACAGGCGCCGGGAGAGACAGGATCTTCGGGGACTCCGGCCTGGCATACGGGCGCAGCAGCGATGGTCAACCAGCAGCCGGAGATGACACGATCGAGACCGGACCGGGCAAGGACATCGCCTTCGGTGGGCCGGGCAACGACGCCATCAGCGCGGGCGACGAAGCCGTGTGCGCCGATGGGCCGTCAACCGACACCGCTGGGCCTCCGTGTGATGACAAGGATCTCGACTACCTCATCGGGGGCTCGAACAACGACACGATTAACGGCGGAAGCGGCGACGACTGCCTGATCGGGGATGGCCGCGATCCGGACCTGGTCTCCGACGTTCCCCTCGGGTGCTCGAACGAGTCCTCCTACGATCCTCCTGACCCACCCGATGGCCGCATGGTCGTCCTCGCGGATGGCGCCGACGCAGTCACTGTCGAGTCGCTGACCCCGCTGAGCCGGGGGCTCCACGACGACGTCCTCACCGCAGGGCCCGGTGACGACGAGGGCTGGGGTGGTCCAGGGAACGACATCCTCTACGGCGGCGGCCGTGGACCGAAGGTTCCCGACACGGGCACCGACACGTTGCACGGCGGCCAAGGGGACGACCAGATCCTCGGCAGTGGAGGGGACGACGACCTGTTCGGCGACGAGGGCCGCGACCTGGCCAACGGCGAGGACGGCAACGACAAGGTCTACGGCAACGCTGGCGATGACGACCTAGCGGCGAGCGGCCCGGTCAAGCAGCGCTACCCGACGCTGCGCGGCCTGACCGGGGGACCGGGCAGCGACGATGTGTGGGGTGGCGCCGGCGCCGACCGCCTGTCGGGCGGATCCGGCCCGGACCGCCTGCGCGGCGACGGTGGGCTCGGCGCGGGGGACGACACCACGGGCCCGGATCGCCTGTCGGGCGACTCGGGCGACGACGTGGTCGTCGGTGACACGGCCACGATCCTGCAGATCCCGTTCGGCCCGGCCGTTGTTCTCGGTGCCGCAAGGAGTTGCACCGCCGGGACCTCGTGTGGCGACGTCGCTCTGGGCGGGACCGGCGACGACGTCGTCTGGGGCGAGGCCGGCGATGACCGGCTGTGGGGCGGTTCCGGGAACGACACGCTTCGTGGCAATCACGGGAGTGACCAGGGCAAGGGGGAATCGGGCCGTGACCTGGTCCGCGGCGACGAGGACGATGACGGGCCGCTCAACGGGGGACAGGACCGTGATCTGGTCGCCGGGAACGAAGGTAACGATGTCGTGGAAGGCGGAGCAGATGACGATGAGCTCCTCGGTGGTTCCGACGACGACGGCGCCGCAACCGGAGCACCGTCGTCGAGTGACGCGGACGACAGGCTGTCCGGTCAGCACGGAGACGACCGCCTCTACGGTGACAGCGTCAAGGTCACGGGCCGCATCACCGACGAGGAGCAGCCGTCGATCGACTTCATCCCCTCCCCGGACACGGCGGCGTTCGGCAACGACCGACTGAGGGGTGGTGCCGGCCAGGACCTGGCACACGGCCAGGACGGCGACGACGACCTCCTGGGTGGAGCCGACCACGACCAACTCCACGGCGACCTCGGCGACGACACCCTCGACGGCGGTGCTGGTCCGGACTACCTCATCGGTGACCGTGCCGTCCTGGACCCTGAGCCGCGTGACGTGACAGCACCCGCCGCAGGATGGGCGCCGGGAACCCCCACCGGCTCACCCCTCCTGCGATTCCCGGAGGATCCGTCGGGCCCGGGCGTCGAGGTGCAGCTCGCCGACCCCTCCGCTGGCGGCGGGGACACCCTCAAGGGAGGGGCGGGGGACGACCACGCCTGGGGCGGAGCCGGCGACGACACCCTCCAGGGTGGTCCCGACGACGACTACCTGGAGGGCAACGACGGCCAGGACGCACTCCACGGCCTGGACGAGATCGGAACCGGCCCGGACGGCCAGGACGACCTCATCGGTGGGTCATCGCCCGCCAACCCGCAGACGGAGGACGGCGCCCCGGACACCGGCGAACTGGTCGTCCGGGGCAACGACGCCCAAGACGTCATCGCCGGTGACAACGCGACCATCCGACGGCAGGCCGACGACAGCGGTGAGAACTGGAAGCCCGACCCGGTGACCGGCGGCCACCACCGCGACGTCAGGCTCCTGGACACCGAGAGGCGGGGAGCCGCGCTGGCCAGCGTCTCGGGCAACGACCTGCTGGCCGGCGACGGCTCGGCCGATCGCCTCTTCGGCCAGGGGGGCAACGATCGTGGGTTCGGCAACGACGGCGACGACCTGCTCGAGGGCAACCAGGACCGTGACTGGCTCGAGGGCAACGCCGGGGAGGACGACCTGGTGGGCGGCTCGGCAGAGGCCGGCCAACCGGATGACGGCGACGTGCTGCACGGCGGAGCGGGCGCCGACGTGCTGGCCGGCGACAACGCCGAGATCGCCCGCGACGTCCCCGGCGTCACGTTCGACCCCTCGTCGTTCACCTACGTGACGGACCTGCTCGGCATCGGGACCCGGCGGGGCGTCACACTCCTCGACCTGGACGCGGCAGATCCAGAGGAGTCCGGTCCGGACCAGCTCTCCGGTGGCCAGGGCGCCGACACGGCGTTCGGCCAGGACGACGACGACTGGCTCTCGGGCGGTTCGGATGACGACTACCAGCAGGGCAACGGCGGAAGTGACCGGCTGCTCGGCGACCGCCCGCTCGGTGCCTTCGGCCCGGTGCTGCCGGCACCCGCGGCGGACCTACCGGGCGCACCGAGCGCCGAGCCGGACCTGAGCGGCCCGCCGGGACCGGACGGACAGGACGACCAGATCGGTGGCTCCAACCTGGCAGGACACCGCGACGCCGGCGACATGGTCTGGGGCGACGGCGAGGCGGACTTCCAGCTGGGTGACAACGGTGAACTCGATCGGACCATCGAGGGTTCCGGTGCTGCCCGTCGGTACGGCGTCCAGGAGGAGCGCTACCCGGGGAACGTGCCGCCGCCCGGCGCGGTGGTGGAACGTCGGGCCGAGCGGTTCGACGCCGGCCGCCCGGCCGGGGCCTGGGGCGACGACGAGCTGTACGGCGGCGACGGCGTCGACCCTCAGGACAGCACCGGTGACGCTCCCGACGGGGACGACGCCCAGTGGGGTCAGGACGGCGACGACCGGCTCTTCGGCGAGAACGGCCACGACGACCAGCTCGGCGAACTGGGTGACGACGTGATGTTCGGCGGCGCCGGTGAGGACGCCATGGTCGGCGATCGCGGCGGGATCGTCACCCGCTACGTCGACGGCGACCGGGCCGATCCCGTCCCTGCCGACGGGAGCTTCTCGGTGATGAGTCCGCCCGGCATGTCCTGGACCGGATTCGCTGCCCATCCTCTCGACCGCAGGGTGTCGCTCACCAACGATCCCGACGGCTCCGTGCTGCTGTATCCGGGCACGACCGAGGGTGGCAGGGACCGGATGCGGGGCGGACCCGGTCATGATTCCCTGCACGGCGCCGCGGGCGACGACCTGATGAATGGCGACACCGGCGGCGACTACCTCTTGGGCGCCGACGGGTCCGACGTGATGTGGGGTGGCCAGGGCAACCCGACCGACGATGCCGACCAGGCACCGCAGTGGCGGGACATCCTCCTCGGCGGCCGAGGGGGGTCCCGACCCGACACCAACCTGATCACCGGCGGCGCCGACATCATCGACTACCAGCCCCGCCCCGGTCAGGACCCCGCCGAGTGGTTCACGATGACGGCACCGTACGGGACGACGGTCCAGCCACAGGACCACCAGGGCACCGACTGGCTCTACGGAGGCGCCGACCGCGACGTGCTGCAGGGTGACCGCACCTCCAACGGTCCCAATGCTGGCGACAAGCTCCTGGACTGGGTCGGCGCCTTCAACCTCTACACCCACTGCAACGCGGCGTACGGAGGCTGGAACGACGTCCGGGTGCTCTCACCGACGGTCATCAGCGCGCTGGAGCGGTTGGCCTACGCCGTCGGGGCGGGGAACTCGCTGCAGCAGGTCCGGACACCAGGGACCTCGGCGTACCTCGAGGCGGCGGTCGTCTACACGAAGGACGTGAAGGACAACTCCGGCAAGGCGTACCCGACGACCCCGGGCAACTTCGAGCGCTATGTCTGCAACTGAAGGATGGGCGAACAGGACGCACGGAGGAAGCCGACGTCCGGCCCGAGCGACGGGTCGGACTCGCGACCTACGTCGGAATCGGTGCATTGCGCGACGGAAATGCGGACGCCCGTTCGTTGACCCCTCGGAGGCGTCGGCTCGCTCCCCTCGGCCGGGAGTGCACGACAGATGAAGGAGAAGGCGATGCTCGTGAAGGACAAGGCGATGCTCGGATCCCGGCGGACCGTCGGCAGGTTGGGGAACGGAACGAACAGGTGGGCGCTGGCGTCCCTGGTCGGTGTCGTGGCGTTGCTGGCGTTGGCCTGTGTTCCCGAACCGCCGCCGCCTCCGCCGACCAGCTCGACGACGACCACCACCACGGTGCCTTCGAACGCCTACCGGTTGGTCGCCGCGGGGTCGAGACACGCCTGTGCTGCCACGTACCGTGACGGCGTGCGGTGCTGGGGTCTGAACACCGCAGGTCAACTCGGCAACGGGTCGACCGTCGGCAGCAGCACCCCGGTGAAGGTCGTCGGACTCGGACGGGTCCGAGCGATCGCGGTGAACGGGTTCCATTCCTGCGCCGTGACCGAGCCGGACGGCGACGTCTACTGCTGGGGGAGCAACGACCGGGGCCAGCTCGGCGTCGGTGGTCCGCTCACGTTCCGGAGCACACCGCAGAAGGTGGCCGGACTGACGGGCGTGACCGGCATCTCGGCCGGTTACGACTTCACGTGCGCGGTGCTCGGAACCGGTGTCCTGAAGTGCTGGGGGGAGAACAGCCTGGCCCAGCTGGGCAACGGTTCCCGCACCGACAGCGCGACGCCGGTCACCGCCATCGCGATCAATCTGGCGCCCGGGGTCGCCGCGGTCAGCGCCGGGTGGAAGCATGCGTGCGCCATCACGACGGCGGGTGCCGCCCGCTGCTGGGGCGGCAACGACCAGGGACAACTCGGTCTCGGATCCTCCAACGAGTTCTGGGACTACGCCCAACCCGTGGTCGGACTCAGCGCCGGGGTCATCGACATCAGCGCCGGGTACGAACACACCTGCGCAGTGGTCAACGGCGGGGGGAAGTGCTGGGGGAACAGCGCCCTGGGTGCACTGGGTGACGGCGGCAGCGGGTACAGCACCGTCCCGGTCGCGATCGCCGGTTCGGGTGTCGGCCCGCTCACCGACATCGACGCCGGCGAAGACGTCACCTGCGCCAAGTCGGAGACCGGGGCGGCATGGTGCTGGGGCGACAACGTCAACGGTGCGCTCGGGACGAACTCGCCGCCCGTCGGGTCGTGGAGCTCCGTCCCCGTCCGGGTCCTGGACCTGGACGGGATCGTGAGCAGCATCGACGTCGGCGGGCCATTCGCCTGCGCCGCCACGGGATCCGTGTTCACTGACTCGGGGGCGAGGTGTTGGGGCAGCAACGGCTGGGGCACGTTGGGGGACGGCACCGATCTCGACAGCTACCGACCGGTCGCCGTCCTCCAGACCTGACACTCCGGGGCGGGCCGCCCACGGTCCTCTCGCCCCCTTTCCGGGGCGGACGGGAAGGACCGGGCGGCTCGCCCCTCCTCCGCGGTGACCGCGCCCTCCGGAACCTGGGTGGTACCGGTCCGCTGCCATCGGCACCGGACAGCGGTCTTCCGGCACGAGGTGCTGGGGCCTCGTACAGTGCTGGGTGGCCCGTCATGGGGGAGGGCATGAGCGAGACGGAAACACCGGGACCCTTCCGGCAGGAGTCCATCGAGGATCGCCTGTCCGAGCTCTATGACGCCATGTTGCCCGTCGTGTTCGGTTACTGCCGGGCCCGGCTGGCCCTTGAGGACGCGGAGGACGTCACCGCTGAGGTGTTCCACGCCGCGGCTGCGCAGTTGCGCCGCGAGCCGGACCGTGACCTGCGACCCTCCTGGTTCGTCACCACGGCTCGGAACCGCGTGATCGACCTCTGGAGGCGTGACGCCCGCTGGAGCGGCCGCCTCCGCGCGATGGCCGGTTCCTCCGCCGGGCATACGGAACCGGCACCCGAACCGGACGGACCGGTCCTCGAGGCACTGGACCGGCTCCCGACCGCGCAGCGAGCGGCCGTGGTGCTCCACTGGATCGACGGGCACACCGTGCGCGAGGTCGCCGAGCTGCTCGGCCGCAGCGAACACGCCGTGGAGTCCCTTCTCTCCCGCGCCCGTCGGCGGTTGGTGACGCTCGTGCAGGAGCATCCGGGATGAGCGCCGACCCTGAGCTGCGCGACGTCTTCGCCGGGATCGACGGCCCGCGCCGGCCCCGGCCGGAGTTCGAGGCACGCCTGCGTGCCGAGGTGACGGGCGTGGAGACCGCACCGTTCCCCGCTGCCGGTCCGCCCGTGCGTCGAGCCGGGCCGGACCGCCGCGGCGTGTGGGCGGTGGCCGCCGCCGCGGTCGCCGTCGCCCTGCTGGTGGCGGTCTTCATGCAGGTCGGGGGCGATGACCGCCTGAACGTCGTCGACGAGCCCACCACCACCGAGGCACCGTCGTCGCTCGGCGAGGCGTGCGCCACCTTCCGCAACACCGCGTTCGGAGGCCTCGATCGCAACGAGGTCCTCGGTCCCGCGAACGCCGGCTCGCTCGACACCGCGGAGGATGTGCGCCGCGCCGCCATCACACTTCGCGACGCGTCGAACCGCTTCCTCGCGGCCGCGGCGGCGCTCGGACGACGGGACATCGCGAGCTCCTCGGAGGCCCAACGCCTCCTCGCCCAGCTCGACTTCGCGGCACGGGCGGGCGCCCAGCCCGACCAGTTGAGCAGCGCACTTGCCTCGCTCCGCCAGGCCGGCGACCAGCTGGCCGCGCTCGACCTCGCGCTCACGGCCGCTGGGGTGACGGAGTGCCTCTGACTTGGTGGGCACTCGCCCGCTCGACCACGGGTCGCTCGAGGTCGCCGCACCGGGGGTTCATCGCGCTGGCCCTGTGCGCCGTGCTGGGAGCCTGCGCCCCGGCCGACGACGCCCAGCCGACCACAACGGAGGCGGACGCGCCCGACCTCGGCGCCTCGACGACTGAGGCCGGAGCCGCTCCGGAGCCCCAGAACGAGACCACGCCGATCCCGGCGGTCCCCGTCGAACGGCTGGCCGACGTCCCGGGGCCCTGGCGTTCGGTCCGGGCCGAGGACGGCCGCATCTATGCCTTCCAGCGGACGCCGGCGGGCACGTACATCCTGGGTCGCTTCGACCCCACCACGGGCGCGTTGCTCACCTCCAGGGAGCTGCCGCGGTGGAGCTCCTACACGCTGGCGCCGGAGGGAGTGGTGCTCCTCTACGTCGAGGGTCACCGCGTCGACGTGCTCGGGCTGGACGACCTAGCGACACTCCGGTCCATCGACATCCCGGAAGGCCAGCCGGACCTGAACGCGGACACACCCCGACGCGGTCCCTTCTGGATCGGGTACCGGCGCACCGGCGAGGCCCAGCTGGCCGGCCGGGCGACGCCCATGGCCCTGCTCCGACTCGACCTGGCCGCCGGCACGGTGGCGGAGCGGCGCGAGGCGACCCCGTGCGGCGCCAAGTCGGCCGCCCAGATCGATGACCAGCGCCTTGCGTACGTCATCGAGTGCGCCTATCAGCCGGCCGTGCTGGACCTGACCACCGGCGAGGAACAGGCGCTGGACGGGTTCCCGGATGGCGCGCACGCCTACGCGATCGACGGAACGGCGTGGTTCCGGTGGAAGACCCTGGGGTTCGTCGCCCGGATCCGGGACGATCGCCTGGAGACCCTCGACCTGAACGCCGACGGGCCCCTGCTGGCCAACCTCAACGCGTTCGCCGTCGTCGGCGACAGCGTCCTGCTCACCGGTGAGCCGGCCGACCCGGGCGCCGAGCCCGTGCTGTACCGCCTGGACCGTCGGACCTTCCGGGTCGCCGCCAGGACCCGCGTGCCGGACAAGGTCGTGGGATTCACAGGCGGGGCTGGCTACGTGGCCACCGAGGGTGGCCTCCTGCGCTTCGACCTGGACGACGTCAGCGGCGGCGCACCCTCGACGGTCACCCGGCCGGATCCGGGTGTGCCCGCCGGGGCGACGGCGTCGAGTGCCGACGAGGCAGCGGTGATCGACACGATGGCCGCCGTGTTCGACCCCGACGTCCCGGCCGCGCAGGCCGGCCCGCTGCTGGAGGACCCCGCGCTGATCCCGTTGCGGGAGCAGATCACGGCGTTCGCCCGGGTGGCGTACCCGGACGTGGACGTGCGCGTCACCGCGGTGACGGTGGACGGCGATGGTGCGGCCGTCGTCTACCTGCTCACACGGGAGGGACGCAGCGCGTTCGTCCCCCTGTCGGCGACCCTTGTGCGCCGAGACGGCCGATGGCTCGTCACGCGGGACGCGGTCTGCCAGGTCTTCGAGGCGGCCGCGTTCCCGGGCTGTTGAGCCGCCCTGCGGTGGCTGCAGCGTGCCACGACACGAGGCGGCGGTCGGGATTGGTCCCGTCCCCGGTGGCGGGCCCGCCGCTCACGTGGCGCCGTCCGCCACCCGCTGGGCGTGCGCAAGGATCCGGGCGTGGCGGTCCGGATCCACGGCGTGTGGCGACAGACGGACGAGCAGTCGGATGGCATGGTCGGGCCGGACGCACACGAGCGACTCCGCCAGGACGAGCTCCAGCCGCACCCGGGTGAACTCCAGTGCGGTCCGGTCCGCCACCGCGTCGGGGTCGTCGTCGAGGTCGCACCACGGGTCACCCCGCCACAGTGCGAGCGCCTGCTCAGCGGTGGCCGCCGCCAGGTCGCAGCGTCCGTCTCGTAGCTGCCGCGTCGCCAGACCGGCGAGATCCGGGAATCGATCGACGTCCCGGGTCCAGCCGCGGCCGAGGCGGTAGGTGCCTGCCGTGCCGGTCTCGATGAGGGACTCGTCCACCGCCTGCCGCAGCCGCAGGACGTGCATCTGCACAGCCTTCCGCGGATTGGCCGGCTGCTCCCCACCCCAGCCGACCTCGGCGAGCTGTTCGGTGTACGCCCACCGGGGTGCGCACCGGACCAGGTGCGCAAGGAGCGCACGGGACCTCCGGCCGGCGGGGCCGAACACCGACGACCCGAGTGCCACCTCGACCGGGCCCAGCACCCGGACCTCCCGCTGACCGCTGTTCGGTTCCATCGTGGCGTCCTCCTCCCCGTCCGGCCGCTCCCGGACGTCGCCGGGAAGCGGCCGGAACCACCCTTGCCTCCGAGAAGTAACGAACCGGTCACGTGAGACCCGTCGCAGCCACCGCGGCGGCGCCCGAGGCGAGTGATCGGTTCCGGCCAGCGGGTCTCGCCGGACCGGTGACGGTCCGACTCGCTCGGTGCGGACGCGGCAGCGCGCGGGTCGCACACCAGGTCCGTCTGGCCGGCACGTGGTCGACATGTGGTCGAGCCGTGACCGCCCCGGTTCAGACTGGCCGACGGGCGCCTTGGGGGAAGAGGCGGTCGCCCAGGAGGGAAGCGGCAATGAGGGCTTGGAGCGAGCGCCGCGGAGCGCTGCGAAAGGTGGGGGGAACGGTGGCAGAGCGGCGAATGCTGGTCGTTGCGATGATGACCGCAGCCTTGATCGCCGGCGCGTGCACGCCACAACCTGGCGGGCCGGGCAGCACATCGACGACCACGACGACGACCACCACGGCTCCGCCGACGCCGACCCCGGCGTTCGTGACGCAGGTGAGTGCGGGCAGTATTCATTCGTGTGCGTTGCGGTCGGATGGGACGGTCCGCTGCTGGGGCGACAACGGCGTCGGTCAGTTGGGTGACGGGACGTTGGCGTCGAGGTCGTCAGGCTTCCCGGTGCAGGGGATCACCACGGCCACCCAGATCACCGCCGGCCCCTTCCACACCTGTGCGCTGCTCGCGGATGGCACCGTCCGCTGCTGGGGATTCAACGACGACGGCCGACTCGGGAACGGGACGACGACCAACTCGTCGACCCCGGTCGTCGTGTCGGGCATCACCACCGCCACCCAGATCACCGCCGGCGCCTTCCACACCTGTGCGCTGCTCTCGGATGGCACCGCCCGCTGCTGGGGCCGCAACTTCAGCGGCCAACTCGGGAACGGGACGACGACCAACTCGTCGACCCCGGTCGTCGTGTCGGGCATCACCACCGCCACCCAGATCACCGCCGGCGAAAGCCACACCTGTGCGCTGCTCGCGGATGGCACCGCCCGCTGCTGGGGATCCAACTTCAGCGGCCAACTCGGGAACGGGACGACGACCAACTCGTTGACCCCGGTCGTCGTGTCGGGCATCACCACCGCCACCCAGATCACCGCCGGCGGCCACACCTGTGCGCTGCTCGCGGATGGCACCGCCCGCTGCTGGGGATTCAACGCACAAGGCCAACTCGGGAACGGGACGACGACC
>WBZL01000947.1_pt1 | contig 28507 bp, 22 predicted proteins | sample 5204291 | NCBI WGS metagenome assembly WBZL01 (sample SAMN12344345, study PRJNA552823) | activated sludge metagenome | biome: Activated sludge suspended growth; feature: Nitrification reactor; material: Wastewater; isolation source: activated sludge from nitrification reactor of wastewater...
GATTTGCTTTATTTAACTGTAAGCCGCATAGATCGAGTGTTATGCCAATTTCAGAATGAACATAATCCCGATAATTACGATAATTAAAACTCATGGGGGTTCTTTGCCACCCCATTTTCTCGAGAAGCGCACAGCAGTCATCCCAGTTTTCCATCCAAACGGCAATATCTAAATCTTTATCAAACGCTAATAAATGACCATGGCGAACAATACCCAACAAAGTACCCGCAAATGGAAATGCACGAATACCGTTTGAAGCAAGCGCTACACAAGTTTCCCATAATAATTGTTCCGCCCGGCCTGATAAAAAAATGTTCTCCGTTGATTCCTTAACTGTTCTGGATTTCTGATCTGCAGGTACTTTTCCTGACTTTGTTAATGCCATTAAATGATTAAGGGCAGTCATATAGTGATGACAAGCTGTTTCCAGATCCAATGACTGGAAACAAGCAGTACCCATCATTTGTGCCCAGCGCGCTTTTTGTAAATCACTCTCTGCAAGACTAAATATTTTAGCCGCGTAAGGCAGCACTTCACCAGAACGCCCTGCTCTCATCATCATTGCACACCATAGCTGCGCAACATCCGTTAACTCTGGATAAGTTTGTTTTAAGGGTTCGAGAATCTCACTTGCCCCATTCAAATCACCAGAACGGATCATTTCCTGGGCCTGCCGCAAAGATTGTTTAATCGCTTCATTCATAAAAATAATCAAATTTGCTGTCTGATCCTTGTATTCTACCGATTATTTGATACTATTAAGAATCACTCTCATTATTATTTATATTATTAGAGATAGTGAGATAAAACAAACTTGTTTAACTTTCAGGAGATTACAACATGGCTATCACTAAAGAACCTCGCCCTAACTTAAGTAATTCAGGCAATATATTTGAAATCATCGATGGAATCCAGTTTCTTGGTTTTGGCTCGGGCGGCTTCGACGCCAATGATTTACTCATTATTGGCGATGAACTCGACAATTTGCTAGAAGGTAATAATGGCGCTGATGATCACGATGAGATCGAAGGAGGTGCTGGGAATGACAGATTGCTTGGACTTAATGGTAATGACACGCTTGATGGTGATGAAGGCAACGACGATCTCAATGGTGGAGAAGGAACCGACAAATTATTCGGTGGATTAGGCGATGATATCTTAAGGGCAGGTTTTGGACATGACCGACTCACCGGCAACGATGGTAGTGATACCTTCGGTTTTTATGCGGCAGGTTTCTATCAAGTAAAAGATTTTTCGATTACCCAAAATGATCGCTTATTTTTTGATTCCCAAACGCTAGGTATCAATAGCCTTGAACAATTAGTCACCTATATTACCAATATTGAACAACGCGCAGATGGGTTTAAAGTTCATTTTGGTGAAGTTGCCACAATCGACATTGTTGGTGCTAATTTATCGGCTATCACTGCAGATATGATTGTCTTCAATCTCTAAATAAACACCCCGTGGCAAGACCACGGGGAGTCACAAGTTGAATACAGCGAAGCGATTACAAAGTTTTAATTAAAAACGCTATAAAAAATTTGCATTGCCTCCATAACTATGTATAATGAGAATCATTCTCATTAATGATTGTGGAGGACTGAAAATGTATCATTCATACATGCACCTACAGACTTCGAATAACAGCGATCATTCGGCAGCGAATGATCTTCGTAAGTCAATCAATAGTGATGCGTTGTTCACGGGCAATAATGAAATCGTAATTCAACATCGTGAACAACAATATCGCTTGCGTCTAACGCGAACAGGAAAGCTTATTTTGACAAAGTAATTTAGCCAAATCGTACCAAGGTCAAGACAAACAGCTAAATTATAATCACACAAAATCAAATGTAATTAGGTTTCTCATCGGTCGCTGGTAATCTCTTCTCTCCTCATTTACCAGCGACTTTTTTAGCCAGCCAGCCCAACCCCTCATCTGGGCAAGCCAGCCTCTTTTTTGATGACTTTAGGAGCACGGCTATGAAATTACTTAAATTCCCTCTATCGCACAGCATTTATTTTGACAACAGCCATAATTGGGTTAATTGGCAGCAAATTAGTCACATCACTAATACAAAGTTAAAAAACATTCAAAATTGGATCACTGTTGTATCTGCAAAGATTTTCAGAAGCCACGCATTAATCGCCCCTACTCCACTAACAACCCGGGTCATTCCCCTTATCAAAGAGAAACAAATCAATCCCCTTTTGCTGATCTTCGCCAATCTTAAGTCTTCCAATAAAACAGAAGGGTTGGCTGGAAAAATTGTTCTGTGTATCGGTGGTCGCATTGCGCTCTATTCTGATTATCAAAAATTAGTCGAAATAGCGGGTGGAAATTTCATCGGGTATCGGGGAGCTGATATGCAATCAGATCAGCTCAAGAAATTGCTCGATCAAGCCAATATGGTCATTTGCCCAGTTGACTGTATTAACCATGAAGATTTCTTTTTTGTAAAAAATTACTGTGCAATAACTGGGAAGATTTGCACCTTCTTGGCGCGATCTACCCTGCTTAACTTTCAACAAGGTTTAAAAATATTGATCAATCTATCTCGTCACAACTTAGGAACTGTAGTGTCATGATGAAAAATAAAAAAATTGATGCAGTAAGTTTATTTATAGCATTCCTACTGGGTGTGTTTTTTATTTTATCAAGCCAACTTGAGGCAAAAACAATTCGAGAATATTGGATTGCTGCAGAAAAAGTAACCTGGAACTATGCGCCATCAGGAAAAAATCTAATTGAACCTGAAGGAAACCTCGGCGTCTGGGGAGAAACACTCACCTATACCAAGTACCAATACGTCGGCTACACAGATGGTAGTTTCAATGCACCGATTGCTCAGCCAGAATGGGCCGGAATACTCGGGCCCCAAATCCGCGCTGTTGTCGGTGATACTATTAAAGTTCATTTCCTTAATAAAACGGATCGCCCCTTATCGATTCATCCTCATGGTGTATTTTATAAAAAAGAGGATGAAGGCGCAGATGGTGGCAAAGGTAGCAGTGTTCAGCCTGGTGAGCGCTACACATATACTTGGATCGCCGATGAAGACGCTGGGCCTGGCCCTAATGATCCGTCGTCCATCGTCTGGTTATACCATTCCCATGTAATGGCTGAAGAAGAAACAAACCTCGGTTTAATCGGAACGCTGATTATTACGCGCAAAGGGAAGGAACGCTCGCGTGATGATCCTACCCCAAAAGATGTTACTCAAGAATTTATCGCACTTTATACCATCTTTGATGAAGAAAATGGTGAAGAGCCTGGGTTAAAACATGCTATTAACGGGCGAATCTTTGGTAATCTAGCGGGCTATCAAACTCAACTAGGTAGTCGGGTTCGCTGGTATCTTGTGGCATTGGGTAATGAAGTAGATAATCATACTATCCATTGGCATGGCCAAACCGTATTACATCGTGGGCACCGTACTGACGTCATCGAGCTAATGCCAGCAAGTATGACAACGGTCGATATGGTACCTCGTTCAGCTGGAAACTGGTTGTTTCATTGCCATGTCAATGATCATATGATGGCTGGAATGAGTACCTACTGGCATGTAAGATAATGACTAAAATCGACAACATCACATTTTCAGCAGCAAAAATAGCATTCTGTTAAGATTCGAGTATTGATGCTGAACTTTTGAGCATCAATACTATCTTAGTATCACTGCAATTATTCATCGGGGGCGATCCGGTTTCGACGTGGGTTGCAAAGCAGCGCAGGGCATACCGAGGATCAGTTACCTCGTAAATACATCTGAAAAAAAATAGTCGCAAACGACGAAAACTTAGCTTTAGCCGCTTAATCCGGCTAAACTCCACACCAGTGGGCCTCAACGCTGGGTCTGGCAACAGACTGTGGAGTCATTAACGAGGATCGTGCTTTGTAGGGTTACTTTACAGAACATTAAACGATAGGTAACTCGCTTTTTATCAGCCTGCCGATTGGCGGATAAGGAGTTAAATCAAATAATTAGGCTAAGTATGTAGAACTGTCTGTAGAGGGTTCGCGGACGCGGGTTCAATTCCCGCCGCCTCCACCAATACCAAAAACCAACCCTTCATCCGGTTGGTTTTTTTGTGCCTACTCTTGCGTGTTTACGCGGGCTCGTGCGGATTCTTGTGGACTTCAAAGTTTCAAGAAATCCCAAAAATTCGCCCAATTTTTCTCTCTTTGCGCCATTATTCTCTCCCCCCTACCCCACATGCAAGTGTGAAGTCCACAAGTTCAGATTTCTTGCTCTTTATAAATCAACTAATTACACGCGGACTAATCAAGTGGTTTATTTTCAGCATTGGTAGGCGAAGGATGCAAAGAGAAGAGGTGGCGCGGTTCTGAAAACCGTGCCACATTGGGGTTTAATGGGTGTCAATTTGGAATCTAAACCCATCGATATTTCCCGATCGGGAAATATCGCTTGCATATAACCCGGTTATGGCTGATAATTTCCCGAACGGGAAACTAGGCGAACCATGACATTCATTCGATCACCTCAACAACTCGGCGATGCACTGCGTGTCGCTCGAAAGCAGCTCGGGCTGACGCAGCCCCAGTTGGCTCTAGCGGCAGGGGTGGGTGTGCGTTTCATCGTAGACCTTGAGGCAGGCAAGCCTACCTTACGACTGGAAAATGTGCTGCGGGTCATTGATGCACTGGGTGGTGAGATCCAGTTGAACGGCTTGCCATCTGTCGTGGCCGACGATCAACGTGAAGGTAGTGACCATGGCACATGAGCTGGAAGTCTGGCTTTTCGCCGATCGTGTCGGCACGCTGGCGCTGGTCGATGGCCACTTAGGTTTTTGCTATGCGTCCGGCTGGCTGGAGCAATCAGACGCCGTTGCCTTGTCCGCCTCGCTACCCCTGCAAGCGGAGCCGTTCGACGATCGAAAAACGCGCCCCTTCTTTGCCGGTCTGTTGCCGGAGGGGCAGATGCGTCGCCTAATTGCGCAGCAGTTCCAGGTTTCTGGCCAGAACGACTTTGCGCTGCTGGACCATATCGGCGGCGAATGCGCCGGAGCCGTGACATTCCTTGAGCCGGGGCAGGCTTTGCCTGTGTCAACCCGAAACGATGACGTTCAGTGGCTGAGTGATGAGGGAGTCGTTGCTATTCTGGATGAATTGCCGCGTCGCCCTATGTTGGCCGGCAAAGATGGCTTACGGCTTTCCTTAGCTGGGGTCCAAGACAAACTACCGGTGGTATTCGATGGTGCTCGCATTGGGCTGCCTCTCAATGGCACGCCGAGTTCCCACATCTTGAAACCCGCCATCCACGCAGTTGAAGACAGCGTGATCAACGAAGGGTTTTGCATGACACTGGCCGAGGCCATGCAGCTCAAACCGGCAAAATCAAAAGTTCACTTGGTATTGGATCGCTCGTTCTTGCTGGTTGAGCGCTACGACCGTCTGCTTGATGCCCAAGGACACCGGCAACGCCTCCATCAAGAGGATTTCTGCCAGGCGCTTGGCATCGTGCCGGAAATGAAATACCAAAATGAAGGTGGCCCCGACCTGGCCCAGTGCTTTGATCTGGTGCGCCGTGCGACACGCCCCAGTGCGCCGCAAGTCCTGCGACTGTTCGACTACGTAATCTTCAATGCGCTGATCGGCAATCATGACGCGCACGCCAAGAATTTCTCTCTGCTGTACTCAGACAAGGCCCCCATTCTGGCACCGTTCTACGACACGCTCTCGACGGCGGTATATCCAACACTGACGCCGAAGATGGCGATGAAAATCGGCAGCAAGTACAAGTTCAGCGAAGTCCAGGCGCGGCACTGGGAGCAGTTTGCAGAAGGCGTCGGTTTCACCAAGGCTCAAGCCAAACGACGCATTCTGGAATTGGCAAAATCACTGCCAGCCACTGCGCGCAAACTCCAATCTGACCCTGGACAAAGCTTTGCCGGGAATGCCGTGATTGAGCAAATCAATACCTTGATTGAACAACGCTGCGCCCTGTCGATTCGGCGGCTCACCGATCCCGCCGCCAAAAATGACGTGACCGCCGAACCCTCTGTCTGAACCACCATACGGACGCGAGTTCGATTCCGGGTTTGCAATTCAACCCGAGTTCGCAGCCACTCTACCACCAATAAAGCAACCAATGCATTTCCTGCCAAGATGCTCTCTGGAAAAGGCATTCAGCTGATTTCCGCACCCGCCATCAATGGTTAGCAGGTATTGATGAAACTAGGTTTGATTCGGGTTTCCGTCCCACCACCAATAATTTTTAACACTTGTGTGCGGAATTGGGTCGGTAGATTCCCCCTGTTTCTCCTTACATTTCCCTTCTGATGTCATGTTGTAATTTGTTGCATGCTATTGATACTTGAAATTTTCATATCGCAAAACCGGTATTGGCAACCAGCCCAATGTTACTCATAAATTCAGAATTAGCTTCCCCTTAACTGCAAAAAATAACATGAAATCACTGTGACAAAAATCACTGTACTTAGTGCAATTTCGCGATAGCCTATAAAAAATGTAAGGCGAGACATACTGCAGAAACTCTCTCTTGACCATAAAACTTTATAGGAGAAAGGATAATATGCAATCCAGTATTTCTACTTTTGATCAGGATATTCAGCACAAGAACTCTTCCTCAATAGATGGACCAATAAACGAAGCTGCACAAATGGTTGATTACTCAAAGATAGAGGCTATTGCAAGAATGAAAGCTATTAGTATCCAATCGCTCCTTAGCAAGGGATTTTGTTACCGGCATGATTGGGGAGATTTGTGCGGTCGGTGGAAATTAACACTAAAATGGGTTGCTATCACACCGCGCTCCAAGGTGTTCGCAGCTTTTGTAGAAAACAATGATGAAGGAAGTAAATTTACTGACACGGCAAAATACACGGTTCAGCAGATTACCCCCGCTGATGGTTCAGCGACGATTATGGTCAATCTGAAGAAGAACGCTCCCACTCGATTATATGTTGATTATTTTGTTTGCGGGTAGTCGTTATCTCGATGGGAAACAGCTAATTCTGAGGGAGTGCTTTTGATCAATTTGATGAAAAATGACTAAAAATTCTGAATCACTTATAAATGAATCCAGAATTACAATGCAATAAAAAAACTTATATCAACTTACAAAAGCCATCCTAAAATGGATGATCAAGGATCCTAATCATGAAAATAAACATGAAGTATTTTTTTCTACTGCTATTACTATTGCCAATAATTGCCTCAGGTGAAGCAGAAATCATCGATGTTTATAGATTAGAGCAAAAAGATTATCCGAAAAAACATCAAACTGCGGGCATAAACGATACATTAGTAGTTAAATTCAACAACCTCAATCAGGCAACAGAACTTGGTTTATGCACGCAGATTAAATCGGAAAATTGTAATCCACAGAAGATTAATCTTTATTTCAATGGAAAGAAAATCGCGGAGAAAGATCCAAAAAAAGGATTATTGGGCACAGAGCCAGATACGATTGAATTTGATCTTGAATATGGCTCTGATAAAGATAATGAGCTAGATAAAGAATTAAAGAAAAATTGGGCTAGCTTACTGGGATCACCGCCATTCTTTTCAAATGAATTTTTTAAGCGCCCTGTTTCTATAATGGTGGGGGTGGATACTAGAACCCCTTATGCGTTTAATGAAAAATTTAATTTTCGACGAATTGACACAGAAAAGTTTTGGATATTTATTTTTATTCTTACAATATTCCCAGTGCTCATCATATTCAATTGTAAGAAATCTAAGCAGATACTTAGAGAAGCACTGTCTGACAAATGGCCAGTATCCGCTCCTGGATTAAGAACATGGAGTTTGGGTCGTTGTCAAATGGCATTCTGGTTTGTTCTAGTTTGTATCTCTTTTTTATTCATATGGGTAGTTACTGGTTCCCTTGACACCATTACCGGGAGCGTGCTTGCTTTGATTGGGATCGGTTCAGGTACTGCATTAGGCTCAGCAATGATTGATGTGTCTTGCGATATAGGAGATAAGCAAAAAGAAGCAGTTATTGATTCTCTCAAGGCTGAGAAAAAGAAAATTACTGATGAGATCTCAGAAATTAATAGTAAATTGTCTGAAAAAGAGACTCCTGATAATCAAGGGTTCTTAAATGATATATTAACAGATCGAAAAGGGGTAACTGGTTTTTATCGGATTCAAATGGTCGCATGGACCATAATTTTAGGGGTTATCTATATTTTTTCTGTATGGAGTACCTTAGCAATGCCCACCTTCAGTGACACTTTACTCGCCTTGCAAGGATTAAGCGCGGGTACTTACTTAGGCTTTAAATTCCCTGATAGGAAATTATAACTAGCTATACCTGAGATAGACAACAACAATACAAAGGAGGTAAACCGTGTATAACATTGTGAAGAAATGGGAAAATGCAAAAGTTCGCAAGTTGCTGTATTTAACTTTTTCGACATTCGTGCTTGTCGGATGTGTGAACCCAGCAGCATACCGCGAACCTATCACAAGATTTCAGCAAGCATCGACAGTTGTAATCGAAAGTGCCCGAATTGAGTATGGACTAACTAATAAGAGAGAACGCGATGCGCTAATCGATCGTCTCGTTGCCCAAAGAGCAAAAATTAATCTCAATACTCTCAATGATAAAGAAATGCGTATATTGGGTGGTGATGATCTAGCAGCTCGTATGGCAGCACTAGACGCCTTGGCAAAACAGGGCCAGTTGCTACTCACCCTAGCAAGTAGTGATGCACCAGTTAGGGCCAGAGATGCTGCAAATTCATTAGACGACGCTATTGTGAATCTCTCATCTTCACTTGGAAAAGTACCTTCTGATGAGTTCAAAAACAAAGCCGAAGGCTTTGCCACCATTGCCGCTGAAGTTACTAAGCTCGCTTTGGAGGCCAAGATTAACCAAGCGCTAGATAAAGCTATTACCTTATCTGAGAAAGATGTACTAGCATTAATAAAACTCCTTCGAGAAGACATGATTGTACTCCATGAGCGCCGACGCAGCATACTCAGTAACGCTCGTGTTTCAGCAACGGACAAATACAACGAGGAACTGGCAAAGCATAGTCATAACCCTGAGAAACTACAGAAAGCGGCTTCAGAAATCAAAAAAGTCGAAGATGCCTGGGACAATCTGCCTTTGCTACTCGGCGCCGGACCAGGGCTCGATGCCATGTCGCAAGCCCACCAGAAACTAGTCGACTATGCCAAAAGTTCAAAGAATCCCCAAGACTTAGCTGAACTAGTTGAGGCAACAGATGCTTTCATCACGCGGACCAAGGTGATTGCTGATGCTATCAAAACTATCCGAAAAACAGAGGAGTAACCCCTTATGACAAATAATAAACCCATGACACGTCCTGAACTAATTCGCCTCATAGGCGATGTGTTAACTGAAGTAGATGTATTACGCTCCAATTTTGATCGCGAAACTGAGGAGAGGAAAAACCTCGATAATATTCGCGACGCACTTGATACTTATCAGCGCAAAATAGTTCGCAATGTAATTAATGACAACACGGCTAAGTTTAAAGAGCACGCCACGTCGCTGAAAAAAATCAATGAAGATTTACGTCAAACCATTGAAGACATCAATAAGATTGCCAAGACATTGGAGACGCTGGTTGAATTTGTTAAGGTTGTTCAGAAAGCTGCGGAATTGATGCCGTAACCTAATAGCAAAACAGGTAAATCAAGAGTCAGAACACTGGGGTTACCAACCGAACTATGCTTCGTTGATAACCCCAGCCCGCATGTGCAACAATCATGCCCAATCTGGAGATTCAACCTAAAGCTAGAAAAAATTCATCAAATAATTGATGAGCTCATTACCACCCAACCCACTTAAAGGTAGCAGAAAAGCCTGAATAGCCGGGCGTTGGGTGAAGCTAGCATATACCCCTTTCTTAGTTGTATTAATGGAATTAATTAATTGATTAATAGGTTCAATTTGATCAGGTTTAGGATCGTGTGAAAGCGCAATCTGGCATTGATTTAATAAATCATCTCGCAGTTTGACGGCATTTGAACGAACTAAATAAAATGTAAATAGCACGTAGGAAATAGCTACAAAACTCAGCAATATAAGTGGAAAAGGAAAATCCAGCTTCTCAAATAATTCATTTCGCGCTATAACCAAAAAAAAGACCATCGCAAAAGGCAGAAAAATCAATTTCCCTATGCGTTCACTCAAAGCAGCAATAAATTGAAAATTTAAATAGCTAAATTGTAATTTTTTATTCACTTTCTGCGGAAAGCTAAAATTTAGTTGCTCAACAATTAGCTTAATTCTTTCTTTACCCCAATGAACGTTGCCCTTTCTAAATAATTCTATTATTTGAACAATTATCTTCGCTTCATACCCTACCCAAAAAACCGAGATCCAGAGAATAAGAATGCTAGGCAATAAAAGTATTATATGGTTTATAAATGTTGCATACGCTCCTCTGTGTGGGAAAGTAGGAAATCCCCAGACATAAAAAAGTATGCCTGCAAATAAAATCATAAGAATGGTAGAAAGCACAATCCAGTAAACCATTGCTTTGCATTTTGTAGCTTGGATATATATATCCCAAATTTGCTTTATTTGAGTGTATTGTGTGAAATCTATATGTGGACCATCCCTAATGGCTTCCCATGTGCTTCTCGTGAAGCTGGTGGGGTCAGTTTCAGCTGGGAGTACTTTCTTCAGCTCGAATTTCTGTGTTATGGCGTCCATCTGGTCACGCATAGCTTCTTTAAACATGAAGAACATCATAATAACAACGCATAATCCAAGACAGCGAATAAGAAGCACGGGCCAGATACTTACTCCTTCAAATAGCAAAATGGGTTCTTTAGCTTCGACGAATAAGTAATATGTGATTGTTACCCCTAGCAATGCAAAAACAGCAAAGCAAATCAGTAGATGAAATATTTTTTTGTGGAGTTCTTTAGGGTTGGTAATAGAAATCCAAAAACAAAGAACGGTTCCTATTACTAGCAATATCAAGATATTTAGGTATTTTATTTCCGATAGAAACGTAAATTTCAACTTATTGATTAATAGATCATTTATTTCTGTAAAAATGCTATTATGGTTATTTCCCAATAACCCCGCGATAATATTCCTTAATCTTTTTTCTTTCTCTGTATCACTAAGATGAATATAAGAACACTGAGAAAGATGTTTTAGTGTGCAATGATTATTTTCTACCCGATAGCTTTCAATATTTTCTTTGCCGGAGAAATGATTCTGAAGAGTAACTCTTGTTGGTGATCGAGGAATCGCTATCGCATCAGAGTTTCCGATTTCAAAAACCCGGGGCTGTAGCCAATTGACTAGTTTTTTTTGCCATTCCTCGTTCGTTTGTAACGCTAGCAAGGTTGAAAAATATAATGAAGTTTGATAACCATCTCTGAAAGGTGGCGCAGCTAATTGCAATTCAGGTCGTAAAGTCAACCCAAAATTTGAAGCTACGATCAGATTCCGTGTCCATTTCTTCTCTTCAGGATGAAGAAAGCGAGCATCTAAGTCTGTAGTGAAAAAAATCTTATTGCCCAAACCCCTGTTTAGTGCTCTTAGAATAAGTAATTTATCGTAAACATCATTACCAATGATGCCAATTGCTTTAACTTTTCGAATCGAATCTAAATTATTTATTTCTCGAATCAAACGCAATAAATAGTCATATTGATCTGTCCCTTCAGCATATTCAAATGTGGAAGCATCAAAATAATCTCTTAGACTCTTTGGTGTATGGCCACTGTTGCTTTTATTACTCGGAGTATCTTTTTTATTATCGGTACTGGGTGCCTGCCCATCTATCCCGCGCATGTAATTATATCGATGAACCACCCTAGTGCAATCATGGCTAAAGCCAGATTCGATGTGATTAGTCAGCGGTAACGCATAGTCAGAATCGATTTCACTAATTAATATCAGTTCATCTTCACAATCATTTATTCCTCGTTCATGTAGCTCCCAAACTAAAGTAGCTGCCAGTAGCATATCCGTACCAATTGTACGAATAATAGGAAGGATTGGTGTCTTGATTTCTTCATCTAACTTTTCAGCAAATGAGGTTGTCTTGTCATTATGCTTATCATCAAATGAATTGGTTGCAAAAGGAGAAATTAAAAGGGGTTTTGGTCCCTCACTAGTAGTAGTTTTTTCATTTTCCAGTTCATTATAGATACCCTTCAATTTGCCTGATTGAATAGGCCCAATAAATTTTGGAGCATATTTGATTTTGGAATTAATAGGAGAATCTAGAAAAAAGCGAATACTTTCTGAAGATGCTAAATCCTCCCGTAGCCACACGACAAGTGTTCTTGCTAATTTTTCTATTTCAGAACAATGCGATGAGGAATGACCGAAATCATACAATTCATAAGGGATGAGTATCAGTTGTTCATTAAAACTAGATTTAAAGAATTGTAAATCACCTGAATGTTCAGGCACTAGACAGGAGGAAAATAATGCTGAGATAACAGCATAGCGGAATCGACGGCGTAGTTCAGCATCTTCAATAAACCCGCCTTCAGGGAGAAAGATATACAACACATTAAATGTATTGCTTCCCTCGTCCTGCATTGCTAATTTTTCGAGAAGATCAGTAGTTACAGTTCGTAGAATATTTTTTTCAGTAACTGGTTTGAAACTTTTTGTCTCTTTCTCTTTGTTAATCGTAGCTTCGTATCGAGCAGCCACGGCCAGGGGATCTTCCCATAATCTGTCATTTGTTCCGATTTTTGGGGAATGCTTAGTCCACTCCTTTTCACTGGGACGTGAGCTTTTTAAGTAATCAATATTTGGAATTACACCAACAGCAGTGAGAAATATCAGGATTATCGGCCAAAAATTTAGTGATGAACCATTATTACTACTATCTTCCTGATTGTTCATTTATTCCTGCCTTGAATACCAATTACAGTTTATGCAAGTTGCTTGACTTTATCGATCAAGTATTTTGAGCAGCAATTCTTCCTGGGAAGTCAGTTAGCTAATATTACTTTCGCTGATGACCTAGTCATAGCTGTCTAACAGCTTCAATTGCATCAACTATATTGATTTTCCCCATACCATAACGCTCATCCCATCCTGTATTATTCGAGTGTGGCTGATGTGCCGTATCAGTCAAAATTTTACGAATTTGATCAATCGTGAGATCTTTACCTATGTTCTTTGCCTCCGCTAGCATGAGTGCTATCGCTCCCGTAACAACGGCTGTAGCCATACTGGTGCCGGACCTTTCAAAAGGTTTCGGAGGGGACAAGGACTCAGCCGCACTTATTTTTCCAGGAGCAGATATTTCAGGTTTTTCACGACTGTCCCTCGTTGGTCCAGCACTTGAGTATTTTAATAATTCTTGCTCTGATCCCTTAGCATCGAAAGCGCCGACTACTATACTTTTCTTACTACACGCAATTGAGCTAAGTGTATAGTTATTGTCGGGATTTAAAAACTCAGAAGAACTTCTAGAAAAATTTTCTTCTATCCATGCATGAAATTTACCATTAGTGATAGCAATACCGTGTAGACGAAACTTAATATTTCGCAAGCTTGTTTTTCTCAAATAAATATTAATATTATTATCAAAATTATTAGGATCATGTTTACGATGAATAGCGACGATGGTCTGACTGGAGAAACTTTTAGGACCAGTATCCAAGCTTATATCACCATAAGAATTATCCCTATCATCTAATATCTCCAGCTTAAACTCATCTTTTCCGCTATACCAAATTTCTATTTCCTCTTCACTGGAAGAACTTTTCTTCCAAATGAGATCAATATACCCCCCCGTGGGAACAAATCCACTGGCATGTTTACTATTTTCATACCCGTTACCAGCAGCAACGACTACGGCTCTATTCGGTATTTGTGTAAAGCTATCTAACCCTTGTTCAACTAAAGATGAACCATCATGAGGGCCACCGGTGCTACCCAAACTGATGTTAACCACACAGGGTATTGTGGCTGCTTCTTTAAATATAAATTCGATGGCGTTTAGAAGATTAGTTGAATCACCATAAAAAGAAGATCCTCCGGTGTTATTATCTCCAATTACCGCTTCGCCTGATCTAGGAATATCGGATTGGGAAGATTCCACAAAAATTATACTGGCTTCAGGGGCGATTCCCCGAGTCTTGGTACCCAGACCGTTACCACAGGCAATATCCATGACAGGAGTTCCGTGACTTCCCTCCTTGGGTTTGTAACCTAATGCTTTATATTGATCATTCGATTCCAAAGCTCTGTTAATATCTGCTTCTCTATATATTTGACCATTGCGCTGATTCCATAGTGCTAGAATGCGAGTACTGCCATCTTCTTTACGAAAATTCGAATGCACGAAATCACAACCCGTATCGATAATCCCGATAATAACCCCCCTTCCGCTTTGTGCTTGTACTGAAGAAGGTAAGAAATTATTTCCTAGACCTTCATTAATTACTGGATTCGAGAAAGGCTTTAATGTTCTAGAAGCTTTTAGGCTTTTAACATAAGGTAATTTTCGTAGAGCTTGGGCCCTATCTAAGGGTATTATTGCGGTAACAATATAGTGTCCGTCTTCAGTCTGCCCAATAGGATTAAATATCTTTTCTAAACTAGACTTCGAACAATTCCCTTTTGAGATTTCTGCTTTTAACTCTTTAATATTAGTTTCATCTGAGAGCTTAGCTATTATTGAAATTTTTTTCTGAATCTTAGGATCTTTTTTTGATTTGTGCTTTATTGGATATTTTTTTAATCCCAACCATAAATAATATTGTATTCGTGGATCAATCATCTCCTAGACTATCCTTATTTGCAATTCTTTAAATTTTGCTAAGCTCTCAGATACTATAAAAATTTGAAATGAATTAATGTGGATTACAGACCCATTCCACATCACCACCCCCATAGTCCACAAGCCTACATACGTGGCCTAGTACGGGAGGATCAGCCGGGTCAAGTTTCTCAATTGTTAAAGTTATGTGATTCCCATCACTATTCAGAAATGCAACACAATGATTACTACTATCATCTCGGTCGACAACGAGGAATGATATTCTCTGCGCGCCTAATGCTTGTTTGAAAGTTTCTACAAGACTAGATGGAATATCAATAGTTCTGTTAGGCCTATTATTAGTAAGCTGTAAATCGTAACTTACTGCTTGGTTTTGTGATTCAATGGGTAATTCTATTGATTTCATCATGAACTTCTCCTTTGGTTAAAAATTTAATGTCAATCTCAACAGCATTGTTCTTGCCGGTAAGAATCTTGGTAGTACAGCTTCTGCAGTTGAAAAATTAGCATTTCTATATAAAAATTGCTCATCAAGTAAATTTCTAGCTTCAATACTGACCATCCCTCTTCGCTTTGGCAACCGAAAACCCACGACTGCATCAACTAGAAAGAAACCATCTCTGCCCTCATTGTCTCGCTTACTTCCTGGATAAATTGGGCTAGGTATGTCTCGATCCAGCTTCTGACTAACATAGGTTCCAATCAGGCTAGAGAATAAGCCTTGTGTTCCAAAATAACTAAAACTTACTGGAGCACTCAGTGTATCAATCTGATGGGGTTCGGTACTCAGTTTCGCCCTAGAAAATTGCTCAAGCTGGGCCTCTCCTCTTAATACCCACTGATTACTCATTGGCCAGTACAAATAGGTTCGATACAAATTTTCTTTTTGCTCATTATCAGAGAGATTTACAATAGGAACTGATAGATCCCTCCTAGAGATTTCTCCTCCCCAATAAATCGTCTTGGCAAAATGAGTATCAATGCCTAAACCCATTCTTCTTGAACGTGTCCCATTTATGTCATCAAAGAACTGATTAAATCCAGCCACCTGGGTCGGTTCAATTGTTTGATTTGCAACCAATGATGACTTTACTGTTTCGATCCAAGCGATACGTAATCTGATATTGTCAAGAATATCCCATTGAAGTCCAAATTTGGGATTGACTCTGTTGCCAGAATCAGTTGAACTATTAGAATAAGAATCGTAGCTTAAGCCAAATGTCACGTTTACATTTGAACGCAAATTGTAATTAGAATAAACGTAGCCATTAACCCTTTCTTTCTGAAATTCTTGACTACAGTTGATTGGGTTAGCAGCACATGGCCCCACAGTATTATCAGCTATCTTCTTAAGAGAACGATCCCTAGAAAAATCAATTTGGTAAATACCCCCGCCCATCACTAGATTAACGTGATCACCGCGATATTGGTATTGCGCTTCGGTTTGGTAACCTTGATCATGCAAAGCAAGAATATTATTTGCATCTGAAGTTCTGTAATTGTCTAGAAATTCCTTTCTATCAATATAGATGGCAGAGGTAATGATGTCTTGTTTGGGCGAAATAGCGTATCGAGCCCCTATTCTTGCGGTATCCTCCTCAAGATCGCGCCGATACCGGTTATTTATGGCCTTAGGGTCTGTTGCCACTCTTATGTCGGGAGAATCCCGATTAAAATCAAGTAACAATTGCCCATGCTCGGTATCGCGGTGCCTTAACTCAGTTTGTACATTAAATTTTGGAGTTAGGGCATACTGCATGAATGCGTTATAGACATTGTGGTTTTGATCATTATTTTGTCGGAACCCCTTGGTATCAGAATGAAACTGCCCCACGCTAATCGATGCCTTGTCATAAACTGCAGAAGCCACGACTTCGTTGCCTAAGGTACTGTTAGACCCGAATAATCCTGAAGCAACTAATTGGGGTTTATTGCGTTCGGTGAGCGGTGCAAATTCATTGAAACCCAATGCAGTTGGTCCTGTTCCCGTGATAATGTTTAAATCTGCGACCGCTAATCTTGGTTGCACTGGGTTCACATTAATCGGTTGTAGCAATTGTGCTTGCAGTAACTCACTGACGCGTGCAATCTCATGGCGCGGTATATTTACATAAGCATCGGCCAAGAATCGATGTGCGGAATGATTTCCTGGATCATGGCTTAATGATTTCGCGGTTTCCATGATGGCGCGCTTCTCAAATCCTAAGTTATCGTAGATTCTGGCTAGGCTAGAGCCTCTCGCAGCTTCATCTTTATCTAGGAGTAATTTAGAGCGATACACGGCACGGTTGTTGTTAAGTTCAATCGATTTCTGAATATCGCGCAATGCTTCTACTGGGCGGTTCTGGGTTTGTTTCTGAATCGCATCATAAAACCAAGGGGTGGGATCATTAGGATCGCGTTCTTTGGCCAGATCGAATTGGGTTTCTGCAAGTCCATAGCGCTTTTCTTCAAAGTAGGCCTTACCTAAATAGCTGCGTACTAGGGAATTGGCAGGGTCTAAACTTGCAGCAATTTCAAGCTCGATACGCCCTGCTTCAAGTTGACCTTCGCGGATCAGGGCCAGTCCTAACCCAAGCCTTGGCATGGGATCGGCTTGATCGAGTTGAATGGCTTTAGTAAATGTCGCTTTGGCTTTGCTGGTATCGATTTGTAATAGATGCGCAAATCCTAGTACGGTTTGGGTTTTACCTAAATTAGGATTAAGACTTACTGCTTGTTGTGCGGATTCCAATGCGCGGTCGAGATAACCGGTGGACATTTGTAATTCTGATAATCGTGCCCAAACCAGTGCATTCTTGCCATCGAGGCGGAGCGCTTCCTCGACACTGGCTAGGGCCTCTTCAATTTGGAAATGCGCTTGATAGGCATAAGAAAGTGCGAGTCGTGCAGTGGGTGAAGTGCGATCAACATTAATCGCTTGTTCAGCGAGTTGTAATGCGGCTGCTTTATCGTTTTGCACCACTGCGATGATGGCTTGTAAGGCATAGGCTTCACTGTCATTGGGCTGCAGTTGTAATGCTTGGGCGATATCGTGTCGCGCTTCTGTCACGCGCCCCAAGGTTAGATAAAGTCCGGCACGGTAAGTGAGCAGTTGTGCGCTAAGGGTATTCTGATCCAATGCTTCGAGTGCAGAAAGCGCTTCAAATGTATTGCCCTGGCGGTAGTATTCTAGTGATTCACGAACGGTTGCTTGCAAAGTTTGAGGGAGTTGCTGCTCGATGACGCGAGGATCGATAATGGCTGGGTAATATAACGCCCATTGCACGGCATCGAGGGGTTTAACATCAAGCTGGGTATGAGGCGCTTGACCGAGTAGTGCTTGTGCGGCTTCCCCCGGATTAAGCTGTAGGCTACCTTGTGGATTAGAAAACTTAACGCTACCCTCATACACCCATAATGAGGCTGCCTGGTCATCAACCTTCAGGGCAAATTCAGTGCCTTCAGGACCGGCATTGGCAATGGGGGTGGTGATTTCTAATCGGGTAGGGGTGCGGCTTAGAAAATGAATAAATCCTTTTAATAGATCTAACAGTGTCGGTTCATTAGCGGCAATACCTTTAAGGGTTAGTACTGTGCCTTCATCAAGGCGCAATAAGATGTTATTGGGTAATAAAAGTGAAGCACGGCTATTGGCACTCACTTTGATGCGGCTTCCTTCGCATAATGGCTGCATTTGATCGACTAGTTGCCATTGACCAGTTCCTAACACATCGATCCATAACTCGCCTTGTACTGAAGCGAGTTGTGCAAGCGACTGACTTTTACAGATTCCGAGTTGCGTTTCTGCAAAACATTTATGAGAGAAAAAAACAAATAGCTGTAGAAATAAGAAAGATAGGAGCGATTTAGAGCAGAGCTTGCGATAGGAAATCATCATTAAGATTTTCTTATTATGTTTAAAGCCGCTTTTGATTTCTCTTTACTGCTTATTAACCATTTTAGTGATATGGTTAGCAGTATATGACAAGATAATCATTTCTACCAAGTACTTTCCATTAAGGAAATCAAAACCATTTATACGCATATTCTCCTGATTTTATGAAAAATGTATTTTGATTTAGATCAAATGATCCAAAGTTTCATGGCAAATTGGAGCCAAAATTAAAGCATTTCGAGCGAACCTAATAAAATGTATGGTATAGAAGCAGGTAACTTTTTCTGTGATCTATTTCACATAGAGCGCGTGATTTTTGTATACTCCACGAAATAGAAAACAAATTAATGTCATGGAAACGATTGATTTATTAAAAAGTAACGAGTTATTCAGCAATTTAGGGGATGCTGAATTAAAGATTGTCGCGGAGTTAACCAAAGTCAGAACGATTCCTCGAAATACTTTGCTCATAAACGAGGGCGATGCATCTGATGCAATGTATCTAATCAAAGAAGGAAAAGTTGATGTTATCGTCACCAATGAAAATGGTGAACAGTTTGTGTTATCGACGTTAAAGCAAGGAGATAATTTTGGCGAATTGTCTTTGCTGGATGATCATCCGCGCTCAGCGAGTATCATAACATTAGAAAAAAGTGTCTTTATTGTGCTGCACAAAGCTGACTTTCTGCGTCTCATTGAACACAATCATATGATTGTTAAAGGCGTTATAAGCTATCTCTGTCAGCGAATTCGTTTTATAACCTCGATTGCCCAAAGCATGGCACTACTCGATGTTTATGGTCGATTATGTAAATTGCTTCATGACCTTTCGAAACGTGACGAAACGGGCAAATGCATTATTGAATCTCCATTGACCAAACAAGCGATGGCATTACGCATTGGTTGTAGCAGAGAGCATGTCAGCCGAATCTATAATGGACTCGTTAAAGGGGGTTATATTATTGAAGAAAAGGAAAAAGATAAAGACAGGGTCATTATCGACAAAAAATTACCTCCTGCTTGGTAATTGTACGTGATGTAATTACTTGCCTTCTAAAACAACGGCACCATCCCAGTTTGAAGGTTCAAATTGCTGATACTGTTGTGCATGCGCCAAGTAAAATTCTGTTGGACCATCACTCCCATAACGATTCAGAATGCTTTCGAAGATAGTTTCTGATTGTTTCCATTGACCTTGCTGAAATAACTTTAGGCCTTCCGAGAATTTCTCATAACATGGGTAACTCGGATGAGTCGATATTTTACCCACCCCAATAATTTCTACTAACGCCGTGGGTTTCTCTTTACCAATCAAACGAAATATGCCTACTGGCCTAAAAATAATATCCGTCAAACCATCAACGATAGTACTTGTAGCGAGAATACGCGTTTTGAGATATTTGTTAACACCTTCTATTCGGGAAGCGGTGTTAAGTGCATCACCAAACGGATTATAAAACAGGGACCCCGCAGATCTAATGCACATGAGATTGATACTGCCTTCGTTTATTCCGATGCGAGTGGGCAACGCGCCCAATTTAGAACTATCGTTAAACTTGCTGACTTCCTGTTGCATTTCCAGTGCGGCAACACAGGCTGCATATCTTAGCGTAGCGATAGGTCGGTCGATCCATATCGCCATCATGGCATCACCCTGAATATTTGCAATATAGCCTTTATTGGCTGCAATCGGTTGTCCCAACATTTGGTAATAGGATTTTAGCAATTTCTCTAAGTTTCCCGTCGTTTCCAATCGCTGCGCCGTTTTCGTATAACCTTGTATATCGGTAGCAAGGCAAATGCTTGACACATGCTGCCGTTCAAACGATTCTTCTTTGGTATCCCACAATTTTGGTAAATGGGGGACTAAATCAGCCCATTGAGGGAAAACTTTCTTGATGAATTCATAGATATATTTCCTTTCACGCAATAAATCGCTTATCTGCCAAACGAGGTAAATAGCGTAGCTCCCTAGTAATTGCCAAAAGGGGGTAACAATTGGTAGCCAAATGGCATTATGAAATTGATAAACACTAAATCCGATATAAGCGCAGAATCCGGCCAAGCTGACTGAGAATCCAACAAATCGTCCCAATAAAACAAGTAGTAGACTAATGCCAATACCAAAACAAACAATAATTAATATTGGGGGGATTGGTGTTTCAATAAATTGATCATTTAATAGATTGGAAAATTGCGTGGCTAAAATTTCTACACCCGCCATTCTTCCAGTTTGATCATCCGCAAAAGGGGTTAGGAAAAAATCAGCTTTCCCTTGTGCAAAAAGGGTATTTGATTTACCGATGAATACTACCCTGCCGTGTAGACCTTCAACCTGACCATTATAAACATCCTTGTAAGATAGGGTTCTTATGCGCTTAGGGGGTCCATAATAATTCAAATAGCGCGTATCGCTGCCACAGATAAGCTGCTCAAGTCTATTTTTAAAATTTGAGTTGCTTGATTCATTCAACGTGAATTGCTGTGGATCAACTTTGCAGCTGGCTCTTTGTTCTGCGAGCCAAATAGATGCGGTTTGATGCGTGGGAATGATATTGTTTAATCGCCCTTCGCGACGCAAGTAATTCATCCAAGCAACTAGCGGTAGGCTCGGATGCTCAGCCAGCACATCAAAAAACATCCATACTTCTTGAATGGTTGGATGTTGTAGTTGATCGGGAAGATAGAATGGCGCTCGGTCTAATACTGCATCAGAAATAACATCTGTAGGAGGAATTTTACGCAAACCGGTCAACATTGCATCAATTTGATCAGACCCGTTTTCTTTGTCGATAAAGGGTAATCGATGACTATTGGAGCAGTCATCTCTTCCAGAGAACCTATTTTCTGTATTTGATAATATTATTTTTTGGATACACTCACTCACTAATACATTACCTGCATGCCGCATAGCATCCGCCAGCAATTGGTCTTGTTCTGGAATGAATTGAATGAATTGCAAATCAAAGATGATTAGTTTTACCGATTGTTTCTGGAGTTCCTGTATCAGCTTCGCGTGAAATTGCCGCCATTGGATCAATTGCTCTTGATTGATACCCGAGTCTGTTTTTGAAAAGAAAGCTTCGGATGGTTCATCCATGGCTACTATGACCACCTCTTCCGGTGGAGCAAGGGCACCGCGAATCATGAAAAGTTTATTTAAACCAAAATCCCTTTCTACATCGGTAACGAAGTAGATAACGCTCCCTAAAAAAATGGACAGGAATACAATCAGACAAAAAAGTGTCAATTTCTGCTGCATCGGTTCTGATGGTTAGTTAATCACAATAATAGCTTCAAGTAGACAAAGCTGCTTTAAATATTTTTAACGCTCGGTCCCGCGCAACCGCATGATCAACGATAGGTTTTGGATACTGTGGTGTTCCTAATTCTGGAACCCACTTTCGAACATAGCGCTGGTCAGGGTCAAACTTTTCTGCCTGGAGCATAGGATTAAAAACTCGAAAATAGGGAACTGCATCACAACCTGAACCGACCGTCCACTGCCATCCCCCATTATTTGCCGCCAAGTCAAAATCCAGTAGTTTTTTAGCAAAATAGGCTTCACCCCAGCGCCAATCGATCAATAAATGCTTGGCTAGGAAGCTTGCTGTAATCATGCGCACTCGGTTATGCATAAAGCCTGTGGCATTGAGTTCTCGCATCCCTGCATCGACAATTGCATAACCGGTTTGACCCTTACACCAGGCAGAAAACTCGGTTAAATCAGTCCGCCAAGGAATGTGATCATAGGCTGGCTTGAATGATTTTGTTGCCACATGCGGAAAATGCCATAGAATCATGTGATAAAAGTCCCGCCAAATTAACTCATTGAGCCATTTTTCATTGATGGCTATGGCTACTTGTACCAGCATACGAATACTCACCGTTCCAAAACGCAAATGGACGCTTAAACGGCTCGTACTATCGATAGCCGGAAAATCGCGTTGCAGGTGGTATTTTTCAATTACCGATCGTTTGATCGTTCGCTCAGGAAAAACAATTCCCGACTTTCCGAAGCCCAAGTCAGATAACGTTGGAAATTTCAAGGGGGCTATTTTCTTGAAATGATCAAATAGGTGCCTAGTATCATAATTTTCAATATGAGAGGGTGTGAGGGTCGCTTTCCACTTCCGACTGTAAGGGGTATAAACCGTGTAAGGTGAGCCATCAGCTTTGATGATCTCATCACGATCGAAGATTACTTGGTCTTTATAGGTCTTGAAAGCGATTTCTCTCTTGGCCAGGATTTGCTGCACTTCGTTATCCCGCTGCCGGGCATAAGGTTCATAATCGTGATTGGCATAAACCGATCGCGGACTAACCCGCTTAAAAAACTCGGTTGGATTACCATGGTAAACAAATAAAGAAGTCCCTAATTTTTCTAGGGCCGCTTTCAAGATTAGGAGTGACTGCAAAATAAATTCAACGCGAGCATCTTTCTTATCTTCTAACCTTTCAAGAATCACGGTATCAAAAATAAAGAGCGCTAATACGGTTGAATTTTCATTGAGCGCATGAAACAAACCCGCGTTATCTTCAAGACGCAAGTCTCTCCGCAACCAGAAAAGTGTTGTAGATGAATCAATGATCTTCTCGGGAGCTTCTCCGATGAAACGTTGCAATGTATTTCCTTTAATATCAGATCGTTGCAGTACCAGGTAGCTGAGTTTTGCTAAGCAAAATTGCGATAACGATTACTTCATGTTATTAATGGTTTCATTCCTTTATTTAAGGAATGCAGTGAATCTACTGATTTTAAGCGTAGCACAATGTCGCGTACTATTACCAATTCCAACCGTACTGATTTTTTTCAAACTGGTGAAACGACTAAGCATCTGGTTCTTAATCTTTTGTAGCGGACTCGTATTCCTCGCGAGTATCCTTTATTTTTCTCGCTATGCCTTACTCGAAACGCTGTTAATTCATCAGTTACAAGCCAAAAATGTTCCGCTGCAGTCATTCACGATTGACAATATTTCTCTCAATCAAGTATTGATACGAGATTTATCACTTGGCACCCATGAAGAACTTCAGATCGATCAGATTGATATTAATTGGAACCTCATTGATCTTCTCAAAGGAAAACTCGATACTTTTTCATTAAAGGGCGTTACTATTTGGCTTGATTTCAGTGGTCAGCAGCCCGTGCTAGGATCACTTCATCCTCTGCTTGATTCCCCCAGTAGTGATAAAAACGGCCATGTAACCATACAGCTTCCTGTAATCGCAAAACTACAAGCGGATATTGATTTTCGCTCGGCTCAAGGAAATTTACGCCTTAACTTATCTGGCAAGATTAATCAACGCGAGGCCCTAACTCAGTCAGCCGTCATCGAATTTGGATTGAATGGTTTTTCGATAAAAACAAACGGGCAATTCAACGTTACTATCGATTCAACTCAAACGATCCAAGGTCTTATTGCCATCGCTGACGGTTCGATCAATCGGCCAGATTTGGAGATTGCAAAAATTAGCGGAGAAACTACGTTCACATTATTAGCGATGCAGCTTCGGCAGTTCAAAGCCGAGCTAAATTTAGATGAGATTTTGTTCCCTGAAAATCAGCAATCAATCGTGCAAGCATATAAGCAAGCATCGCTTGATCTCCAACTTATAGAAAACCATATTCAGCTCACTGGCACATTATTAACTACTAATAATGTGCCAGTGCTAGATATTCAAATAACCGCCAACAAACCGCAAGATAGTAATGATTTCGATATCGCCATGAATGCGAGTGGGCGACTAAGCTACCTACCTTGGAATCTAGGGGGTAGGGAGCAACCAAGCTCAGGGACATTTTCCTTGGGATTACAGGGATCAGGTCAGATTCCTTCCAATGTATCTCAGTCCGGTGATTCAAGCTGGTTAGAAAAAATTCAGTTTGAGGGCAATGCACAGCTTGATTGTCAAGCTTTAAGCTATGAAACGAAGCTATTGAATCTCAGCGGCAGCCTGGGTTTTAAAGTCGCAATAAATAAGGGAATGGGTCAAGCCAATTTAACACCGGATAGCATTATTCAATTAGGCAGTGCAGACCCAGATTGGTTAACTCAATCCGGCTTACCGCCTGCTTTGAGTAAGGATTTAGCGAAAGGCGGAACGCTGCGATTTAATCAAACCAAACAAGATCAACTTTCCCAGGTCAACTGGAAACTACAATCTAAACAGGTTGATATTAGGCCTCAGCTTTTTGCCTCACTTCGTTTTGCAAAAACACGTGCAGATTTTATGGGCCATGGACAAGTTGAACTCAAGCTGAATGAATCAAAAGCAGCGCACGGAGTAATCGATTCTTGGAATAGCAATTTTAACTTATCCACCCAAATCGATCATATGGATTTGGGATCACTGACCGTCCATAAAATGCTCATGAATATTCCGATGAGAACCTCAGCTCATGGTAAAAACTGGAGTGTTGCCTTAACCGAACCGGGTCAGATTCGATTCGGTCTTAGCGATAAAACTAAACAATTCTCTATCAAGCAACCACTGCATTTAGTCATTTCTCAACTAGACGTTGATGCGAAACAGCGTATCGATGACTTTTCGATAAAGCACCAGATTAGCGCCACCCTTTCGCCATTTTCAGCCTGGGTGATGCCCCAAACAGAGCCGATTGAAATAAAAATCCACCCAGGAAGATTTGCTTTAAGTGGGCAACTGGATAAAAACCAGCCCTATCAGGCTGAAGGAAAATGGACTGGCGCTACGGCACTCCTCCCTCAATCTCAGATCAAATTAGAAAATATTGTGGCTTCCCTTTCGCTTGGCACCAAGAAACGCGCTCTTGCGCAGCTCGCGATTGGCAAGCTATATCACCTTGCAGATACTCCATTCTTTGCACCGCATACCCTCTCAGCAACTATTAACGATAAAACGAAGGGAAAGCAACACATCTATACACTTGATGTATCGGGTGGTTTACCAAATCTAAAATACTTTCACTTCAAAGCAGAACAGAATCTGGACAATGGCTTTGGTAAGCTTAAATTCAATTTAACTCCCATTCACTTTATACCTGGGGGCACCCAGTTATCAGATCTTCTTCCAGGGCTTGGACAAATAACCGATATGCAAGGCGTGGTTCACGCCCATACTCAGGTCGATTGGTCTAAAAAAGGGGTTCAGAAAAGCGGTGGTGCTATTGTCGCAGACAATCTATCGTTTACCCATCCTACTTTTAGCATAGCAGGACTGAAAACTCGCATTGATTTCGACCAGCTATTACCGATCAACACACCGCCTCAGCAGCAAATCCATATCAAAACCATCGATGCTGGTATTCCATTAAGTGATTTGAACATTATTTATCAAATCGAAAGCAACCGTAATAACCAGCCTCGGATAAAGCTTGAAGATACCCAGTTAGCTATTTTGGACGGAATTTTAACGATTGAACCGGTAACAATCGATCCCCTCTCAAGGGATACCAAAATTACCCTTACCTTGAATAATATCAATCTCAAGCGTTTTTTTGACTTTATTCAGATTGAAGGGCTAGCGGGAGAGGGTCGCTTGGATGGACGAATTCCTATTCTTTTGACGGACAGTCGAATCACCATCGATAAAAGTCGTCTGATGGCTAAATCTCCAGGAGTATTGCGATTCCAGTCTGAAAAGGCCTCACAGATGCTTGCAAATGCCGGTACAGAAATGAATCTTGTCCTCGATGTGTTAGAGGATTTCCATTATTCCGAATTATCGTTATCCATTGATAAATCAGCAGAACATGATCTAGTGGCTACGCTTTCATTACTCGGTCAAAATCCGGCAGTCAAAGAAGGACAAATGATACGGCTCAACATTAATTTGGCGAGTAATTTAGACAAAATTCTCAAGGCAATTAGTTTAGGCTATAACGTTTCCAATGAGATTTTAAAAGATTTGTTCAGATAAGATTAAGTTTGAACGACCTACAATAAAAACGATGAGTCTGATATGCTCACGGCAATTCGAGTGAAATGCGGCTCTAAGCATAACTTTATTAAAGGAGTGCAATCATGCACAACATAATACGATTGGGAGATCAAGTCTTAGCGGTTGCATCGCTGTCTTTGTTTGTAATGATGATCGTGGCGTGTACACCGACCGTGAAGGTCGAGTCGCCACAAGAGCCAATTACGATTAACCTCAATATCAAGCTTGATGCCGATATTCGGGTAAAGCTCGAAGAAGAAGCCAAAAAAGACATTGCAGCCAATCCCGATGTTTTCTAAACATATTGCGCTTGATAAGGAGAATGATATGCCCCCATTGCTAGAAAAAATCACAAAAATAAATGTGCCAGGAATCATCAACAGCATCCTATTATTAGGGCTACTCTATGCCTTCCCAGTTTGGTCAGATAATCTGGAGCGACTTCGCGCATCTGGAATGATCGGAGAAAGTGCAAGCGGTTTCGTTGTGGCACGCGATCCAAGTGCTCAAGGAGAAGTAGAGGCAATCAATGCCAAACGGAAAGCGATTTATCAAGAAAAAGCCGCAGCGCAAGGCGTTAGCGCTGATCAGGTCGGAAAAGTCTATGCATCAGAACTTTTCAAAAAAGTTCCAGCAGGAACTTGGATTCAATTGAATGGGCAATGGGTAAAAAAATAACCGCTTACGTTCGGCTCATGTTGTTCTGGAATTCATGCCGTTAATTCATTCAATTACCCAATAATTCAGTTTACTCAATAAAACAAGCATGATACGTGAGAACTTGATTAAGGCTTTGATAGCAATTGGTGTGTTTGTCGTTCTCATGGCAGCACTCGGCTTTTTATTTGAAGACGAGCTAGCCACTGCCACAAGCTGGGTTGTAGAACGTATTGGCTTCGCTGGTCTGTGCATGATCTTGCTTGTTACCGATACGTTTGTAACGCCGTTTCCTCCCGATATCTTGCTCATTGTAATCGCGAAGAGCTCACTTTCCGAACAATGGCCTTTTTATGTTCTGATACTGAGTATGGTTTCAGTTTTTGCCGGCATGCTAGGATGGGGAATTGGTCGTTGGCTAGGCCATTTTCAATTTGCGAAGCGCTTATTTGGCGAATTCAAAGATGAACATCGCGAATTTATTCGACGATATGGTTTTTGGGCAGTTGTGATCGGTGCTATCACACCGCTACCCTTCTCGGTAACATGTTGGGCATCCGGTGTAATGGGTTTACGCGCAGTAACCGTTTTTTCAGCAGCAGCCTTATTCCGGATACCCCGTTTCTTTATTTATTACTGGATAATCGCGTCAACAAGTCAGTGGTTCTAATCAACGTAAATACATTTCGTTAACTAAATGGCGACTGTATTGAAATGGGGCAGTTTAATTGCCTTATAGTTGAAGGCTTTGATTTGGTAATACGTCGGTTCAAAGATTTTATATTTGACAATATCTGCAGGCGAAACCTCGCTGACATTGATATCTTCCGGAAGAATACCAGCAGCCTTTAAACCCGCAGCAACTAATTCTGAACAAAACATTTGCGATAAATTTTCTTCGCTGCGTGTAATGCCGATCCGATCCAGAAAATCAAAACCCGCTTTCGGCATGTTTTTATAATCATAGCCTTTACCGACTTGCTCCTGTAAGAACGATTTCATTTTTCCAATATCAGCTTTCCTTCGAATTTCAGCTGACAAACGGGCAATCCAAATATCCCCTTTATAAAATGGAATGGAATTCGAAAATTGACTAATAATGACGCCTTCTCGCTCAGGATACATATCGCCTTCAGAGGCCTCAACGAATGAGATCCGATCATTCTCACGAATGATCGACGCAACATGGGAAGCAGGAAATCGGGTCACCAAACGGATAATTTTCGACATCCGGTATTGCCCCCCGAAGACGACGATATCCCCAGTATCAAGCTCAGCACGTATGTTTTTATAACTTACGGCCAC
>WBZL01001148.1_pt1 | contig 28468 bp, 25 predicted proteins | sample 5204291 | NCBI WGS metagenome assembly WBZL01 (sample SAMN12344345, study PRJNA552823) | activated sludge metagenome | biome: Activated sludge suspended growth; feature: Nitrification reactor; material: Wastewater; isolation source: activated sludge from nitrification reactor of wastewater...
GCCCGGCGATGCACGCGTGGCGCTGCAGTTCGTGCTGAACTACGAGGAAGGCGGCGAGAACTCGGTGCTGCACGGCGACGCCGGCAGCGAGCAGTTCCTGTCGGAGATGTTCAACCCGGCGGCCTACCCGGCGCGACACCTCAGCATGGAGGGCATCTACGAGTACGGCTCGCGCGTCGGCGTGTGGCGGCTGCTGCGCGAGTTCGAGCGCCGCGGCCTGCCGCTGACCGTGTTCGGCGTCTCGATGGCGCTGGAGCGCTGCCCCGAGGTCACTGCCGCGTTCGTCGAAGGCGGCCACGAGATCGCCTGCCACGGCTGGCGCTGGATCCACTACCAGAACCTCGACGAGGCCGTCGAGCGCGAACATCTGCAGCGCGGCATGGCCATCATCGAGCGGCTCACCGGCGAGCGCCCTCTGGGCTGGTACACCGGGCGCGACAGCCCCAACACGCGACGCCTGGTCGCCGAGCACGGCGGCTTCGCCTACGACAGCGATTACTACGGCGACGACCTGCCGTTCTGGCTTCAGGTGCGCACGAGCGACGGCCGCCTCGCGCCGCACCTGGTGGTGCCCTACACGCTGGACTGCAACGACATGCGCTTCGCGCTGCCGCAGGGCTACAGCCACGGCGACGAGTTCTTCGCGTACCTGCGCGACGCCTTCGACCTGCACTACGCCGAGGGCGGGCGCGACCCGGCCGACGGACACGGCGGCCCGTCGATGATGAGCATCGGCATGCACTGCCGGCTGCTCGGGCGTCCGGGCCGGATGCGCGCGTTGCAGCGCTTCCTGGACCATGTGCAATCGCACGACCGGGTGTGGATCACGCGCCGCATCGACATCGCCCACCACTGGCGCGCCACGCACCCGTTCGACGCCTCCACCGCCTTCGTCTGGACCTGAGCATGCTGACCCTGCCCATCCTCAATGCCGCCACGCCCGCCGAGCTGGGCACGCTGCTCGCCGGGATCTACGAGCACTCGCCGTGGATTCCCGAGCGCGCGGCGCCCAAGCGCCCGTTCCACAGCCTGGCCCACCTCAAACGTTGCCTGGTCGAGGTGGTCGCCGAGGCCGGGAGGGACACGCAGCTCGCGCTGATCCGCGCGCACCCCGAGCTGGCGGGCAAGGCGATGGTGTCCCAGACGCTCACCGCCGAGAGCACGCACGAGCAGGGCAAGGCCGGCCTGACGCAGTGCTCGAAGGCCGAGTTCGACGAGCTGCAGCGCCTGAACGCGGCCTACAACGCCAAGTTCGGCTTCCCCTTCATCCTGGCGGTGCGCGGGCCGCAGGGCACGGGCCTGGACAAGACGGAGATCATCGCCACCTTCCGCCGCCGCCTCGAGCATCACCCCGACTTCGAGCGCGCCGAGTGCCTGCGCAACATCCACCGCATCGCGGAGATGCGGCTGGACGACAAGTTCGGCCACCAGCCGGCCCTGGGCAGCCAGCTGCTCGACTGGGCCGAGGCGCTGGCCGCCCACAGCGATCCGGGGTTCGCCGAGCGCGGCGAGCTGACCGTGACCTACCTGACCGATGCGCATCGCGCCTGCGCCGCGCAGCTGCAGCGCTGGATGCGCGAGGACTGCGGCTTCGACGAGGTGTCGATCGACGCGGTGGGCAACGTGGTCGGCGTCTACCACGGCAGCCAGGGCAACGTCCCGGCGGCACGCCGGCTGCTCACCGGCAGCCACTACGACACCGTGCGCAACGGCGGGCGCTACGACGGGCGGCTGGGCATCTTCGTGCCGATGCTCGCGGTGCGCGAGCTGCACCGCCAGGGCAAGCGCCTGCCCTTCGGCATCGAGGTGGTCGGCTTCGCCGAGGAGGAAGGGCAGCGCTACGCCGCGGTGTTCCTGGCCTCCGGCGCCCTGGTCGGTGCCTTCGATGCGGCCTGGCTCGACCAGGCCGACGCCGACGGCGTGACGATGCGTCAGGCGATGCAGCACGCCGGCCTGGACCCCGGCGCGATCGGCCGCCTCGCGCGCGACCCCGCGCGCTACCTCGGCTTCGTCGAGGTGCACATCGAGCAGGGTCCGGTGCTGGCCGAGCTGGACCTGCCGCTGGGCGTGGTCACCTCGATCAACGGCAGCGTGCGCTACCTGGGCGAGATGATCGGCATGGCCAGCCACGCCGGCACCACGCCGATGGACCGCCGCCGCGACGCGGCCGCCGGCGTCGCCGAGCTGGTGCTGTTCCTCGAGCGCCGCGCCGCGGCCGAGCCGCATGTCGTCGGCACGGTGGGCCAGCTGCAGGTGCCGGCCGGCTCGATCAACGTGGTGCCGGGACGCTGCAGCTTCAGCCTGGACATCCGCGCCACCACCGACGCCGCGCGCGACGCCTGCGAGGCCGATGTGCTGGCGGAGCTGCAGCGCATCGCCGAGCGCCGCGGCCTGTCGCACCGGCTGCAGCGCACCGTCAAGGTGCCGGCGGCCCCCAGCGCGCCGGCCTGGCAGCAGCGCTGGGAGGCCGCGGTGCGCTCGCTCGGGCTGCCGGTGCACCGCATGCCCAGCGGCGCCGGCCACGACGCGATGAAGCTGCACGAGGTGATGCCGCAGGCGATGCTCTTCGTGCGCGGCCTGAATGCCGGCATCAGCCACAACCCGCTGGAAGCGGTGACGAACGACGATGCCGACCTCGCGGTGCGCGCGTTCCAGCACCTGCTCGATCAACTCTCGTCCGAAGGTCTCGCATGAACGACGCCGCCTACGCCCGCCTCGACGCCTGGATCGACGCCCACTTCGACGACGAGGTGCGCTTCCTGCAGGAACTGGTGCGCGTGCCCACCGACACGCCACCGGGCGACAACGCGCCGCACGCCGAGCGCACCGCCGAGCTGCTGGCGGCCATGGGCCTGCAGGCCGAGCGGCACCCCGTGCCGGCAACCGCCGTGCAGGCCGCCGGGCTGCAATCGATCACCAACCTGATCGTGCGCCGGCGTTTCGGCGACGGCGGCCCGGTGGTGGCGCTCAACGCCCATGGCGACGTGGTGCCGCCCGGCGAGGGCTGGACCCATCCGCCCTACGGCGGCGAGATCGTCGACGGCAGGCTCTATGGCCGCGCCGCGGCGGTGAGCAAGAGCGACTTCGCGACCTACACCTTCGCGCTGCGCGCCCTGGAGGCGCTGCAAGGCCCGCCACACGCGGGGTCCGGCGCCGGGGCGCCGCTGCGCGGCGATTCAGGTGCAGTGGCGCCGCTGCGCGGCGCCGTGGAACTCCACTTCACCTACGACGAGGAGTTCGGTGGCGAGCTGGGCCCCGGCTGGCTGCTGCAGCAGGGGCTGACCAAGCCTGACTTCCTGCTCGCCGCCGGCTTCGGCTATCAGGTGGTCACCGCGCACAACGGCTGCCTGCAGCTCGAGGTGACGGTGCACGGCGTGATGGCCCATGCGGCCATTCCCGACAGTGGGGTCGACGCGCTGCAGGGCGCCGTGGCGATCCTCAATGCGCTGTACGCGCAGAACCGGGCCTACCAGGCCATCCGCTCCACCGTGGCGGGCATCAATCACCCCTACCTCAACGTCGGCCGCATCGAGGGTGGCACCAACACCAACGTCGTCCCCGGCAAGGTGGTGCTCAAGCTCGACCGGCGCATGATTCCCGAGGAAGATCCGACGCAGGTGGAAGCCGACGTGCGCCGCGTGATCGCCGAGGCGGCCGCTGCGGTGCCGGGCATCCGCGTCGACGTCCGGCGCATCCTGCTGGCGCGGGCGCTGAAGCCGCTGCCCGGCAACCGGCCGCTGGTGGACGCGCTGCGCCGCCACGCCAGCGCGGTGTTCGGCGAGCCGATCGCCGAATCCGGCACCCCGCTCTACACCGACGTGCGCCTGTACGGCGAGCACGGCGTGCCGGCAGCGATCTACGGCGCCGGGCCGCGCACCGTGCGCGAAAGCAACGCCAAGCGCGCCGACGAACATCTGGTGCTGGAGGACCTGCGCCGCGCAACGAAGGTCGTCGCCCGCACCTTGTTCGACCTGTTGTCGGCGTGATGCCAAGTCGCCTTCAAACGTAGGGGTGCGATCCACTCGAATCCGGTCACTGACGGGGTCCGACCCGGTTCCGCTTCGAGCGCGACGATGCCCGCGGTCAGCGCGGGCTCGGTGACGGTCGTGGGCGCCGCGCCGGCCTGATTGCCGTCGGCGCCGCTGTACCTGCCGCGCCGGCGGCCACCTGCCTCAGCGTGAATAGAACAGATCAGGCAGCCAGAGCGCGAGCTGCGGGACAAACACGATGATGACCACGCTGAGGATCAGGACCGCTACGTAGGGCAGGGCGGACTTCGATAGGCTCTCGAGCGACACGCCGGTGAGCCGCATCGCGACGAACAGGTTCACGCCCAGCGGCGGCGTGAGGAAGCCGATCTCGCAGCACAGCACGAAGATGATGCCGAAGTGCACCGGGTCGACGCCGAGGTTTCTCACCACCGGCAGCAGAACCGGCGTGAGCAGGATGATCTGCGCGATCGTGTCCATCCACATGCCGATGAAGATCAGCGCGGCGATGATCACGAACAGGATGACGTGCTTGTTGTCCGACAGGCTCGCGATCCACTTCGCCAGGTCCTGCGGGATGTTCTGCAGCGTCAGGATCTGGCCGAACACCGTGGCCGTGGCGATGATCACCAGCACCGAGCCGCTGATCGTCGCGGAGAACACGAAGGTCTCGCGCAGCTTGGCGAAGTCCATCTCGCGGTAGATCACCGTCGAGACGAACAGCCCGTACACCACCGCGACCACCGCCGACTCGGTCGGCGTGAACACCGAGGTGTAGATGCCGCCGAGGATGATGATCGGCGCCAGCAACGCCCAGATGCCGCGTCGCAGCGCGCGCACGAAGGCGCCCAGGTCGGTGACCGACTCGGCCGAACGGTAGCCGCGCCGCCGCGACAGCACATACGCCGCACCGATCAGCAAGCCACCGACCATGATCCCGGGCGCGATGCCGGCCGCGAACAGGCGTGGGATCGAGGTCTCGGAGCTGACCCCGTAGATGATCATCGGCACCGACGGCGGAATCAGGATGCCCAGCGTCCCGCCCGAGGCCGTGACGCCGCCCGCGAAGGCCGGCGCGTAGCCCTGCCGGATCATCGACGGGATCATGATGGAGCCGATCGCGGCCACGGTCGGCGGGCCCGAGCCGGAGATCGCCGCGAAGAACATGCACGCCAGCACCGTCACGATGGCCAGGCCGCCGTGGGTCTTGCCGATCAGCGGCATGAAGATGTCGACGATGCGCTGCGACAGGCCGCCGCGCTCCATGATGCCGCCCGCCAGGATGAACAGCGGGATGGCGATCAGCGGGAACGAGTTCAGCGCCTCGAACATCACCTGCACGAGGAAGGTGACCGGCAGCCCTGCGACCAGGATCGCGACGATGGAGGCCACGCCCATCGCGGTGGCGATCGGCACCGCCAGCACCAGGCTGGCGACGAAGGCCAGCGCGATGGCCAGGCCGACACTCATGGCCTGCCCTCGGGCGCGGCGACCGCCTCGACCTCGGGGTCGCTCATGCTGCGCTCGAAGTAGCGCGGGTCGAACAGGTTGTTCAGCACCCGCAGCGTGAAGACGACGAAGATGACCGGGATCGGCAGGAAGATCCAGAACATGTTGACGTCGGTGATCATCGCGCGGTAGGGGAACTCGATCGTCGACACCAGGTACTTCACGCCGGCGACCACGACGAACCCGTTGAAGGCGGTCCACAGCACGTCACCGGCGACCAGCAGCGCACGCGCCCAACGCGGCGGCAGCAGGCGCAGGTGCGCGGTGATGCGGATGTGGTGGAACTTCAACGTGGCGTAGCTCGACCCGAGCCAGCAGAACCAGATGAAGAGGAAGCGCGCCACCTCTTCCGACCATTCGATCGGGATCTTCAGCACGAAGCGCGACGCGACCTGCAGCGACACCACGGCCACCAGCAAGGCCAGCAGCACCAGGATGGCCGCGTGGTCGAACCGGTCGAGTGCGTGCAGCAGTCGTTTCATCGGGTCTTCGAGGCGCGCGCCGCGGCCGGGCGGGTGCCGGCCACGGCGCGGCGCCGACTCACTTGCTGGCGTTGACGAGACGGTCGATCAGCGCCTTGCCGCCGACCCGGCCCTCGAACTCGGGCCAGACGCCGCGCGCGATCTGGAAGAAGGCAGCGCGTTGCGCCGGCGTCATCTCGATGACCGTCAGCCCCTGCTTCTTCGAGCGGGCGATGCCGTCCTTGTCGCACTGCGCCGTCAGGCCCCACGAGTACTCGCCGGCCTCGCGCCCGGCCTTCAGGATGGCGTCCTGCTCGGCCTTCTTCAGCGACTGGAACTTGCGATCGTTCATCACCACCATGCCGAAGCCGGTGAACAGGTTGGTCGTGCTCAGGTGCGCCTGCACCTCGTAGTACTTGAGCGAGAGCACATCGCAGGGCGACATGTCGGCGCCGTCGACGGTCTTCTGCTGCAGCGCGGTGAACAGCTCGGCAAAGGCCACCGGCGTCGGGTTCGCGCCCATCGCCTTGTAGGTGGCGTTCATCACCGGGCTGCCGGGCGAGCGGATCAGCAGGCCCTTCAGGTCGTCGGGCTTGGTGATGGAGCGCTTGTTGTTGATCATCGAGCGGCTGCCCCAGGCCGTGGTGTAGACCACGCGCATGCCGGTGGCCTTGCGGAAGCTCTCGAAGATCTCGTCGCCGACGGGTCCGAACACGGCCTTCTGCGCCGAGGGAATGTCCTCGAACAAGGCCGGCAGGCTGAAGATGTCGATCGCCGGGTAGAACTGGGCCAGGTTGTTGCTGGACACGATGGCCAGGTCCTGCGCGCCCAGCTGCACGGTCTTGGCCTGCGCCACGTCGTTGCCGAGCTGCGCGCAGCACAGCGTGTCGACCTTGACCGACCCGTTGGTCAGCGCGGCCACCCGCTCGGCGAAGCGCACCGCACCCAGGTGATAGACGTTGTCGGCGCTGGACACATGCCCGAGCTTGAGCGTGGTCTGCGCGCGGGCGGGCCCGCTCGCGACCGCGGCCAGTGCCGCGGCGGCCAGAACGACGGAAAGGATGCGCATGTCGAAGCCCTCCTGGAGCTGGTGTGGATGTGGCGCGAAAGCCCGCGGCCCTGTCGCGCTCAGGCCGGGGTGAAGAGGTTCGGGTAGGCGAACAGGGCCGTGGCCCCGCCGGTGTGCAGGAACACGACGTTCTCGTCGCGGCGGAAGTGGCCCTTGCGGACGAGGTCGATCAGCCCGGCCATGCCCTTGCCCGAGTACACCGGGTCGAGCAGGATGCCCTCGGTGCGCGCGGTGAGCGTCACGGCCTCGACCATCGCCGGTGTGGGCACGCCGTAGCCGTCGCCGACGTAGTCGTCGAAGGCGACCACGCGCGAGCGATCGATGCCACCCTTCACGCCCAGGTGCTCGGCGGTGGCCTGCGCCAGTGCGTACACGGCCTCTTCCTGGCGTGCCTTGGGCTGGCGCACGCTGATGCCGGTGACGGGGATGCCGGTGTGCGCGCCTTCCAGCCCCGCCAGCAGCCCGGCCTGGGTGCCGGTGCTGCCGGTGGCCAGCACCAGGTGGTCGATGCGCAGGCCGGTCTGGTCGGCCTGCCGCAGCAGCTCGAGCGCGCAGTCGACGTAGCCCAGCGCGCCCACCGGGTTCGACCCGCCACCCGGGATGAAGTACGCCTTGCGGCCCTGGGCCTGCAGCGCCTCGGTGCGCGCGCGCGCCAGCGCGTTCATGTCGCCGGGCGGGTGGAACGACAGCGTCGCGCCGAACATCCGATCCAGCAGCACGTTGCCCTGCACCTCGTAGCCGGACTCGGGCTCGCGCACGCGGCGCTCGAGCAGGATCTCGCAGGCCAGCCCGAGCCGCGCCGCGGCGGCCGCCGTCTGGCGGCCGTGGTTGGTCTGCACCGCGCCTTGCGTGACCACGACCTCGGCGCCCTGCTGCAGCGCCTCGCCCAGCAGGAACTCGAGCTTGCGGGTCTTGTTGCCACCGGTGGCCAGACCGGTGCAGTCGTCGCGCTTGATGAAGAGGTTGGGACCACCCAGCGCGCGCGACAGCGCGGGCATGGGCTCCAGCGGCGTGGGCAGGTGTCCCAGCCGGATCCTCGGAAACCGTGACAGGTGCATGTCGGTCCTCGCCACCCGCATCGGGGCGGTTCGAACCGATTACACGCGAGATGCCCGACCCTCCACATGCAATTGCGGAACGGGTCGATTCCGGCTGCGCATCGGCCCTTCACGGTGCACGAATCGGGTGCGTCGGGCCTGTTCGGGTGCGCGCGGTCAGGTGTCGGGCGGCAGTTGCGCCCACAGCGCATCCACCCGCGGTCGGCTGCGCTCGGCCGAGCGGTAGATCGAGATGCCGAGCGGCACCTCCCAGCGGCCCGCGCCGGCCAGCCGCAGCCGGCCGCTGGCCAGGTCCTGCGCCGCCAGGCTGGCCGGCACCCAGGCCACGCCATGCCCGGCCAGCGCCATCGCCGTCAGTGCGCCGGCCAGCGAGTCCTGGTAGCGGCGCACGAGGTGGCAGCGCTGGTCGGGGCGGGCGAGCAGGTCGTCGACGACACGCCCGAGGAACGAGTCGGCCGCGTAGCCGAGGTAGGGCAGGGGCTCGTCCGGTCGCCCGGGCAGTTCGTAGCGCGCGCGGCCGTCATCGGCCGGCGCCGACACCGGCACCAGCCAGTCCTGCGCCAGCCGCCGCGACGGAAAGCGGTCAGCGTCGATCAGCAGCGGGTGGTCGCGGTGCGCGAAGCAGATCAGGAAGTCGCACACGCCCTCGGTCAGGTTCTGCACGCAGTCGTGCATGTTGTCGGCCACCATCTGCGCGTCGACCGGTCCCATGCGCGCCTCCACGCTGCGCAGCCAGCCCGGGAAGAACGACAGCGCGATGCTGTGCGTGGCGGTGAACAGGATCGTGTTCTCGGCGCGGCGACGCGTGGTCCGCGCGTCGTCGCGCGCACGCAGCAGGTCGCGCACCGCGTTTTCCGCGACGTCGCGAAAGGCCTCGCCTTCCTTGGTCAGCCGCGACGGGTAGCTGCTGCGGTCGACCAAAGGTGCCCCGACCCAGCGCTCCAGCGCCTGGATGCGGCGGCTCAGCGCCGACTGCGTGACGCAGCGCTCGTCGGCCGAGCGCGAGAAGCTCTGGGTCCGCGCCAGGCTCAGGAAGTCCTCCAGCCACTTGAGTTCCATGCGCCGATTCTGCGGCTTGCGCGCCGCTTGCCGATAGCATGCGGGCGCGCGGGCCGAGTCGCGGCAGCCATGCGAATGCGTCGTTCGTTGCCATCCGAACCACCACACCGTCCGAACTGGAGACATCCCATGACGCTGACCGACCTCACGCTCGCCGAACAGGGTGAAGGGCTGCGCAGCGGGCGTTGCACCAGCCGCGACCTGGTCGACGCGCACCTGGCCCGCATTGCCGCGCTCGACGCCCGGCTGCATGCCTTCGTCGAGGTCTACGCCGACGAGGCGCGCACGCTCGCCGACGCGGCCGACCGCGCCCGCGCGGCGCGCTTGCCGCTGGGGCCGCTGCACGGACTGCCGATCGCGCTGAAGGACCTGTGCGACATCGCCGGCCGCGTGGGGACGGCCGGATCGCGGCTGTGGGCCGGACGGATCGCCGACACCACCAGCGCCACGGTCGAGCGCCTGCTCGCAGCCGGCATGATCCCACTGGGCAAGACGCACATGGTCGAGTTCGCGTTCGGGGCCTGGGGCAGCAACGCGCCGATGGGCACACCCTGGAACCCCTGGGACCTGCAGCGCCACCGCGTGCCCGGCGGGTCGTCCAGCGGCACCGCGGTGGCGGTGGCGGCCGGGCTGGCGCCGGTCGGCATCGGCAGCGACACCGGCGGGTCGGTGCGCGTCCCTGCGGCCTTCAACGGGCTGGTCGGGCTGAAGGTGAGCTTCGGCCGCATCAGCCTGCACGGCACGGCGCTGCTGAGCTGGACGCTGGACACCATCGGCCCGATCGGACGCTCGGTGGACGACTGTGCCCAGGTGCTGGCGGCGCTGGCCGGGCCCGATCCGCGCGACCCCGACACGCTGGGCGTGCCGGCGCTCGACCTGCCCGCGGTGATCGACCCGGGCGCGGTGCGCGGGGCCCGGATTGCGCTGCCCGACGCTGACCAGCTGCCGCCGTTCATGCACCCGGCGGTGCTGGCGGCCTGGCAGGACGGCGCGCAGCGCCTGGAGCGCCTGGGCGCGCATGTGGTGCCGGTGCGGCTGCCGGCGTGGCATTTCGAGCTGGCGTCGGCCGCGACGGCGATCATCGGGTCGGAGGCCTACGCGCTGCACCGCGAGGCGATCGAAGACCCGGCGCAGCCGATCGGTGAGGTGTTTCGCGAGCGCGCGCGCAACGCCGTGCGGCTGGCGCCGGCCGGCTATGCGCAGGCGCTGCGCCTGATGCACCAGCGCCGCCGCCTGTTCGCCGACTGGTTTCGTGCGTTCGACGCGCTGTGGCTGCCCGCGGTGGCACTGCCGGCACCGCCGCTCGACGAGATCGACGAGCACGGGCCGGTGCCGGCCTTCCTGACGCGCCCGGCCAATTACCTCGGACTGTGCGCGCTGTCGCTGCCGGCCGGCCTGCACCAGGGCCTGCCGCTGGGCATGCAGCTGATCGGCAAGCCATACGACGAACGCACGATCCTGCAGATCGGCAAGGCTTGGCAGGAGGACAGCGGCTTGCACCGGCTGCGGCCGGCGCTGGAGGCGCCCGGCGCCTGAACCGATGGACCTCGGGCTGCACGGACAGCTGTGGCTTCGGCATTCTGTGCTGTTGGAGCCGGCTCGTGCGGCACCACCGGCGCCTGAAGCTTTGCGCTCGCGGCCAGCGCACCGTGGAAGCAGATCAAGTGCAACCGCGTCCGAGGCGTCAGCGCCGCCAACTGCTGCATGAACTCCAGCGGGCGCATGACCCGGTGCGTCGTGTCGCCCCCGGTGTCTTGAGGTCGACCTTCACCTGGCCGACGCCGCTGCTCACGCCGCCTGCAATCGTGTGCGTCGACCCGCACCGCGGCGTGCAGATCGATGCAACTTCGCGTTCCATCGCATGAACAGGATCCACTCGAACCCAGTCACCGACGGGGCCCGAGCCGGATCTGCTTCGAGCGTGGCCATGCTCGCGGTCGGCGCGGGCTCGGCCGCTTCGAGGCCGGCGACGAGACGATTGGCGAAGCAATCGTGGCGCAACGCCTGCCACCCGGATTCGGCCAGGTTCGACTCCGCCCCATGCGGTGGTACGAACTTCAGCCGCATGGTGGTGGGCACCTCGAGCTGCCCGGCAAGGTGCCAGCCAGCCCGGCCCATGACCAGGAAGACGAACTCGCCGACGTGACGCTGGGCGACCTCGGCCAGGAACATCGGAGTCGAAGCGGCCTTCGTCCTGGAACAGCGGCCGCGCCCGGCGCCCCTGCTCAGCCTGGGGCGAGACCTCTTGGTGTACCGCGCGGCAAAAGCTCCTTTGCAGGTGGCCCAGGCGTCGACGCCGGCGCTTCGCCTGCCCGAGGCGCGGCACCGACTGGCGCCAGCCGTGGCGCCCCAGCAACCGATACACGGTCGAGGCCGATACGGCCTTGGCTCGCTCGACGAACGACGCCAGCACTGCCTTCGCCTTGTTCGGGAGCGAGGTCCTGGTGACGTCGACCGCCGCGGCCGCCCACGTCGAAGATCGCCTCGCCTTGCTCGGCCCAGCGAGAGTGCATCTCGTGCACGGCCGCCGTCGACCAACCGAGCAGCTGCACGATCTGCGCTGCCGAGCTATCCAGCGTGGCTCGCGTCAGCACGCACTGGACGCTGGTACTCCGAGCGGCACGAGGCCGCCTCGAGCCTTTCGGCCGGTCACTGCACGGTGGGTTTGTCGCCCGACGATCAGGCTCTTCATCCACGGCGCCCCGAAGTCCGTGGATCGTCATCGCCCCTAAGCTATCGATCGCGAAATTGCAAGAGTAGATTGAGGCAGGGCGTCGCGCGCCGTTTCGGTGCAAGACCCGAGTCGGAACCGCGCACGAAACTTGCACAATCCCTTTCGTCGGGCTTGGCGCAGCGCCGGCCCGGGCGGCATGCGCCGCCATCCACCTTCCTCCACCCCCCATCGATCACGGAGTCTCGTCCGATGTCCCTGCACCCTGCCCTGACGCGCCGCACCGCGCTGCTGGCCACCGCCGCCGCCCTGCTGACCAGCCCCCTGGCGGCGCTGGCTCAGACGCCGATCAAGTTCCAGCTCGACTGGCGCTTCGAGGGCCCCGCGGCGCTGTTCCTGGCCGCCGGTGCCAAGGGCTACTACAAGGCCGCCGGGCTGGACGTGACCATCGACGCCGGCAACGGCTCGGGCGGCACGGTCACGCGCGTGGCCAGCGGCACCTACGACATGGGCTTCGCCGACATGGCCGCGTTGATGGAGTTCCACGCCAACAACCCCGACGCGCCCAACAAGCCGGTGGCGGTGATGATGGTCTACAACAACACGCCGGCCGCGGTGCTGGCGCTGAAGAAGAGCGGCATCACCAAGCCGGCCGACCTGAACGGCAAGAAGCTCGGTGCCCCGGGCTTCGACGCCGGCCGGCGCGCGTTTCCGATCTTCGCCAAGGCCAACGGCATCGGCAACGTCAACTGGACCAGCATGGACCCGCCGCTGCGCGAAACCATGCTGGCGCGCGGCGACCTCGACGCGATCACCGGCTTCTCGTTCACGTCGCTGCTCAACCTCGAGGCGCGCGGTGTCAAGGCCGAGGACATCGTCGTGCTGCCTTATCCCGCGCACGGGGTCAAGCTGTACGGCAACGTGATCATCGCGACGCCCAAGATGATCAAGGAGAAGCCCGAGGCCGTGAAGGCCTTCCTCAAGGCCTTCACCAAGGGCATCAAGGAGGTGATGGCCAATCCCGACCCGGCCATCGAGTACGTCAAGGCGCGCGACGGCATCATCAACGTCGACCTCGAGAAGCGCCGCCTGCGCATGGCCATCGACGCCGTGGTGGCCAGCCCCGACGCGCGCGCCGAAGGCTTCGGCGTGGTCAACCCCGGCCGCCTGGCGCTGATGGCCTCGCAGGTGTCGGACGCCTTCAACACCAAGACGCGCATCGACCCCAATGCGGTGTGGACCGACGCGTTCCTGCCGTCCAAGGCGGAGCTGAACGTCTTCCCGCCGAAGAAATGATCCCCCCGAAGCGGCCTGCGGCCGCCTGCTCCCAGGGGGCGCCGCCAGCGGACCGGCGAAGCCGGACCCGCGGCAGCCGCGTGGTGGCCCCTGGGCCTGCGCACTCCCGTGCGCAAAGGACAAGCGCCTGCACGACATGAGTTTCGTCGACTTCCGCAACGTCTGGCTCGCCTACAACGACGAGCTGCTCGCGCAGGGCCACTTCGCGGTCGAGGACATCTCGCTGCAGGTGGGCCAGGGCGAGTTCATTGCCATCGTTGGCCCGTCGGGTTGCGGCAAGTCGACGTTCATGAAGCTGACCACGGGTCTGAAGATGCCCAGCCGCGGCAGCATCACGATCGGTGGCCAGCCGGTCACCGGGCCGTTGAAGATCAGCGGCATGGCCTTCCAGGCCCCGAGCCTGCTGCCCTGGCGCAGCACCGTCGACAACGTGCTGCTGCCGCTGGAGATCGTCGAGCCCTACCGCAGCAGCTTCAAGTCGCGGCGCCGCGAGTACGAGGCCAAGGCGCGCGCGCTGCTGCAGAACGTGGGCCTCGGCGGCTACGAGGACAAGTTCCCCTGGCAGCTCTCGGGCGGCATGCAGCAGCGCGCCAGCATCTGCCGCGCGCTGATCCACGAGCCCCAGATGCTGCTGCTCGACGAGCCCTTCGGCGCACTCGACGCCTTCACCCGCGAGGAGCTGTGGTGCACGCTGCGCGACCTGCACGCGGCGCAGAAGTTCAACGTCATCCTCGTCACCCACGACCTGCGCGAGAGCGTGTTCCTGGCCGACACCGTGTACTGCATGAGCCGCAGCCCGGGCCGCTTCGTCGTCAGGCGCGAGATCGACCTGCCGCGCCCGCGCGACCTCGAGGTGACCTACACGCCGCAGTTCACCGACATCGTGCACGAGCTGCGCGGGCACATCGGCGCGGTCCGCAAGGCCGGCGTGGTGGTGCCGCAATGAGCGCCGCGCGGCCGCTCCGAAGGCGCTCGGCTCCCCCCCGGGGGGACGGCGCGCAGCGCCCAGGGGGCCACATCCACGCCGCGCGGCCGCTCCGAAGGCGCTCGGCTCCCCCTCGGGGGGACGGCGCGCAGCGCCCAGGGGGCCGCATCCACGCCGCACGGCCGCTCCGCAGGCGCTCGTCTGCCGTTCCGAGGATGTCGCGCAGTGCCGGGGAGGCCCCATGATGGTGTCGCGCCGGGTCGAGCGCTGGTCGCCGCTGATCGTGCTGGCCGCCGCGCTGCTGCTGTGGCAGCTGATCGTGGTGGTGTTCGCGATCCCCGAGTTCATCTTCCCCAGCCCCTGGCAGATCGCGCAGCAGTTCGTCGAGTTCAAGGTCCCGCTGCTCGAGGCGGCGTGGAAGACCTTCTGGGTCACGATGCTGGGCTTCGCCATCAGCATCGTCGTCGGCGTGATGCTGGGCTTCCTGATCGGCAGCTCGCGCCTGGCCTACACCGCGCTGTACCCGCTGATGGTGGCCTTCAACGCGGTGCCCAAGGCCGCGGTGGTGCCGATCCTCGTGGTGTGGTTCGGCATCGGCCTGGGGCCCGGCATCCTGACCGCGTTCCTGATCTCGTTCTTCCCGATCACCGTCAACATCGCCACCGGCCTGGCCACGCTCGAGCCCGAGCTCGAGGACGTGCTGCGCGTGCTGGGCGCGCGGCGCTGGGACGTGCTGGTCAAGGTCGGCCTGCCGCGCTCGATGCCCTACTTCTACGCCTCGCTGAAGGTGGCCATCACACTGGCCTTCGTAGGCACCGTGCTGGCCGAGATGACCGCCGGCGACTCCGGCATCGGCTACCTGATGCAGACCGCCGGCAGCCAGCAGCGCATGTCGCTGGCCTTCGCCGGCCTGGTGACCATCGGCGCGATGGCGATGGCGATGTACGAACTGTTCAGCTGGGTCGAGAAGCGCACCACCGGCTGGGCGCACCGCGGGTCGCAGGCGGCGTGACGGCGCGGCGACGCTGCCGGCGGCCGCAGCCGTGACCTCGGCCGACGCGGGCTGGGCCGCCCGGCTGCAGCTGCTTTACCGGCGCGACGGCGATCACACGCGCGCGCACGACCGTCACGAGGGCCCGCTGCGCGTGCTCAAGGCGCTGCACCCCGAAGGCCCGGGCATCTGCCACCACGTCATCGTGCACCCGCCGGGCGGCATCGTCGGCGGGGACCGCCTGGACGTGCAGGTGCGGCTCGATCCCGGCGCGCATGCGCTGCTGACCACGCCGGGCGCCGCGCGCTTCTACCGCAGCACCGGCGCGCAGGCGGTGCAGACCGTGCAGATCGATGCCGGAGCCGGCGCACGCGTGGAATGGCTGCCGCTGGAGACCATTGCGCAGCGCGGCTGCCGGGCCGAGAGCCGGCTGCAGATGCGCCTGGCGCCGGACGCCCAGGCGCTGGGCTGGGACCTGCTGGCACTCGGCCTGCCGGCCTCCGGCGAGGCCTTCGATGGCGGTGAGTACCGCCAGCACCTGGAGCTGCCCGGCTGCTGGCTGGAGCGCGGCGTGGTGCGCGGCGACGATGCGCTGCTGCTCGATTCGCCGCTCGGCTGGGCCGGCCAGCGCGTGCTGGGCACCCTGTGGTTCGCGGCCGGACGCGCCTGGCCCGAGGCGCGCCGCGAGGCCCTGCTCGACGGTGCGCGTGCCCGGCTCGGCGAGGCCCGCGCCGGTGTCACCGCCGCGCATCCGCAGGTCGTCGTGCTGCGCGTGCTGGCAGCCCGCGTCGAGCCGGCGCTGCAGCTGCTGCGCGGCGTGCGCGCCGCCTGGCGCGGGCTGGCCTGGGGCCTGCCCGGCGTCAGCCCGCGCGTCTGGAGCACCTGAGGCCCGCCCTCGGCCATGCCGGCACCCGCGCGGTCGGGCCGCGCGGGGCGCCCCTGCTGCGAAGGCGTCAGTCCGCGGCCGTGCGTCGCACGCAGGGATGCAGCGGCGCGACACGCAAGGCCTGGCGCAGGCTGTCGGCCAGGGCCAGGGCCGCCGGCCGCAGCGGGCGGTCGCGCCGGTGCATCAGCACCAGCTCGCGCCGCAGTCGCGGCACGATCGGCGCGAACTGCAGATCGCGCGCCTCGGGGTGCGAGGCGGCCAGCCCCGATACCAGCGCCACGCCGACGCCCGAGCGCACCAGCGCCAGTTGCAGCGACAGGCTGCTGACCTCGACGCCGCGCTCCATGGAGGGTGCCCAGGGCGACGCATGGGCATGCAGCAGCTGCATGATGCTGGTGCCCTCGGCCTCCTTGACCAGCGGCAGCGTGGTGGCTTGGTCGACGCGCGGGCGGGCCGGCAGGCGGTGGAAGGCCGGGTGGGCCAGCAGGCCCAGCGGCGCGGTCAGCCACGGCTGCATCACCAGGCCCGAGGCCGGTCCCACCGGCGAGCCGATGCCGAAGTCGACCTCGCCGTGCACCACGCGCGCGGTGATGCCCTGGCTGCTGTCGTCGTGCACCTGCACGCGCAGGCCCGGGTGGCGCTGCCGCAGCGCGAGCAGCGCCGCGGGCAGCACGCAGCCCCCGAAGGCAGTGCCCAGCGCCAGCGACACCGGCCCCGACAGCTCGCTGCCACGCCCCTGCAGCTCACCCAGGGCCTGCTGCATGTCGGCCAGCAGCCGTTGCGCGGCCGGCAGGAAGCGACGCCCGTCGGCGCTGAGCACCATGCGCCGCGTGCTGCGCTCGAACAGGCGCGCGCCGAGCTGCGCCTCGAGCGCCTGCAGCGCACGCGTGAACGCCGGCTGCGACAGGTGCACCCGTTCGCTGGCGCGCGAGAGGTTGAGCGTCGCCGCGGCGGCGACGAACAGCTGCAGCTGGCGCTGGGTGAGATTCATGCAGACCTCGCATGGATGGGATCGAAGTATGCAGTTCACGGCCGCATCCCGGCTGCCTAGACTGGGGCCATGACATCGCCCACCCGCTCCCATCCCGCCGCCCGCGACCCGTTCGCCGGGCGTCCGCGACCCACCCCGACCACCCCCATCGCCGCCGCCACGCGCGCGCGTCGCGTGGCCGTCGCCGGGGTCGTCGCCGCGACCGCCCTCGTCGGCGGCCTGCTGGGCGCCTGCAGCCATGCGCCCGGCCAGCCGGCGGCCGCCGTGGCACCGGCCGGCGAGGTCAAGGGCCGGGCGCTGGTGCACGACGCGGCCTCACGGGCCGGCGCGCTGGCCCGCGCGCAGGTGGCCTTGCCGGCGACGGCCACCGGCGGCGATCCGTTCTTCGGGCGCTGGCGCGATCTGCCGACCTCCACCCACCAGCGCGTGCCGGTGGTGGTGTTCCTGCACGGCTCGTCGGGCCTCGGCCTCAAGGCCATCGAGGACTGGCAGCGCTGGCTGGCGACGCAGGGCGTGGCCAGCGTGGCGCCCGACTCGTTCGCGCTGCCCGACCGGCTGACCTACAAGTCACCGGTCGGCAAGGACGTGTACGAGCGCGTCCACGCGCTGCGCGCCAGCGAGATCGACATCGCCGCCGAGGCCTTGCGCAGCGCGCCCTGGGCCGACCCGGCGCGGCTGCTGCTGGCCGGCACCAGCGAAGGCGCCGTCGCGGTGGCCCGCCACCCGGGCACGGGGTTCGCCGGCCGGATGATCTACTCGTGGAGCTGCGAGGACAACTACTTCGTCACCGCCCACCGCACCACGATCCCGCCGGCGCAGCCGGTGCTCAACGTGATGAGCGCCACCGATGTGTACTTCTCGCCGTCCAATCCCTGGCTGGGCCAGGCCGGCGCACGCGGCCATTGCGGGGCGGCGCTGGCGGCGCACAAGAGCGCCACGATCGTGCTGATACCCGGTGCGCCGCACACCTTGCTCAACCTGCCGGCGGCGCGCCATGCCACGGCCGGGTTCCTGCAGGACCTGCTGAAGCGCTAGGCAGCAGCCGTGCCGCGACCACGGCGCGGCGCGCCTCGGCCTGCGCGTCGCGCCCCTGCCCGTAGCATCGGGGCGTCGCCCACTCCCGTCCCACCATGCCCTCGCTCTTCGATCCCGGCCGCTACGGCGACATCACCGTCGCCAACCGCATCGTCATGGCCCCGCTGACGCGCAACCGCGCCGGGCCGGGCCAGGTGCCCACCGACCTGATGGCGCACTACTACGCCCAGCGTGCCAGCGCCGGGCTGATCGTCAGCGAGGCCACGCAGATCTCGCCCGAAGGCCAGGGCTACCTCGACACGCCGGGGCTGCACAGCGACGCGCAGGTGGCCGGCTGGCGCCGGGTCACCGACGCGGTGCACGCCGCCGGCGGACGCATCGTGGTGCAGTTGTGGCATGTCGGTCGCATCTCGCACGTCTCGCTGCGCGCCGACGGCTCGCCGCCGGTGTCCAGCAGCGCGCGCGTCGCACGGGCCAAGACGCTCACCACGAAGGGGTTCGAGCCGGTGTCGGCGCCGCGCGCGCTGCGCAGCGACGAGATGCCGCGCATCGTCGACGACTACCGGCACGCCGCGCGCCTGGCGGTGGCCGCCGGCTTCGACGGCATCGAGGTGCACGCGGCCAACGGCTACCTGATCGAGCAGTTCCTGCGCGACAGCCTCAACGACCGCAGCGACGCCTGGGGCGGCAGCCCGGAGAACCGCGTGCGCCTGCTGGTCGAGGTGATGCAGGCGGTGGCCGCCGAGATGGGCGCGGCGCGCACCGGTGTGCGGCTGTCACCGGTGACACCGGCCAACGACGCCGGACCGGACAGCGACCCGCAGGCCTTGTACGGGCTGGCGATGCAGCGCCTGGCGCCGCTGAAGCTCGCCTTCGTGCACCTGATCGAAGGCTCCACCGGCGCCGCGCGCGACTTCGCGCCGTTCGACTACGCGGCGCTGCGGACCCTCTACCGGCGCGACCACGCCGGCGGCGGCTGGATCGTCAACAACGCCTACACGCGGCAGATGGCGCTGGACGCCGTGGCCAGCGGCCAGGCCGACGGCGTGGCCTTCGGCCGGCCCTTCATCGCCAATCCCGACCTGGTCGAGCGGCTGCGCCGCGATGCCGAACTGGCCGTGCCGCGGCGCGAGACCTTCTACGGCGGCGGCGCGGCGGGCTACACGGACTACCCGGCGCTCGACGCGGTGCCCGGTTGACGACGCTGGCGCGGCGCACCGGCCGTCGCGCCGCCCGGCAACCCAGCCTCCCGCTGCGCCGTCGGTTCCGCGTCGCACGCCCATCCGGACGGCGCCGTCGCGGTCCGCCCGCGCTCAGGGCGACCGGCGCGCGGCGCCACCGTCCAGCTCGGCCAGCCGGGCCGCGATCGTCTGGCGCTGCGGCCCCTCGGGCTGCACCGGCAGCAAGCGCTGCAAGGCCTGGACCTGGGCCACGCGCAGCGCGTCGTCGGCCTTCACGGCCACGTCGGGCTGCACGCCCCGGCCTTCCCAGTTGGTCCGGGTGATCGGGTTGACGGCCCGGCCGCCGGGTACGAACAGCCGGAAGTGTGTGGCCACCTTGCGGTCGCCGCCCGGATGCGCCCCGCCACCGGTGACCTCGCCGACCACGGTGCCGCGCTTGAGCGCCTGCAGGTTGTAGCTGAACTCCTCGGCGCCAGAGAAGGTGCGCGACGAGGTCAGCACGTACACCGGCTTGGCCTGGCCGAAACGCGGGCCGCTGACCCAGTCCTGGGTCCAGAACTGCTCGGTGCGATTGCCGTCGCGGAAGTGCATGGTGTTGAGGTGCGTGCGCTCGTCGAACAGGTAGCTCGACACCAAGGCCACGGTGGCCGGGTCGCCGCCGCCGTTGCGGCGCAGGTCGACGATCAGCGCATCGGTGTGCGCCACCAGCGTCATCGCCGCGGCCACCGAGGCGCCGGCCCACTCGGCCGGCGCGAAGCCGCGCAGCTCGATCAGCCCGATGTTGCCGGGCAGCCGCTCGACGCGCTCGACGCCGAAGTTGCGCGCCCGCTGCTCGTCCTTGAAGGCCGCCAGTTGCGCCGCCGACGGGCCGCCCGGCCGGTCGTCGGGCAGGGGCTGCACGCTGAAGCGCAGGCGCACGTGCTTGTCGCCGGTGACCGCCTGCAGCAGCGTGGTCATTGCCTGCGCCAGCGCCACGCCGTCGGTCAGCCCGTCCAGCGGCGCGCGGCGCGCCGGATCGCGCAGCGCGGCCTCGACGCGCGCCGCCACCTCCGGGAAGACGTAGTGCGCCGTCATCTCGCGCACCACAGCGTCGATGACCTGGCGGCGCATCGCGGCGTCCACCGTCGGCCCGGCCTGGCCCCAGGACAAGCCCACCTGCAGGCCGGCCAAGGCCAGGCCCATCACCACCGCCAATCGCCACCACGAAGGAATTCGCCAGCCGTGCATGGGCCTGATTCTGCGCGCACCGTCGCCGAGGTTTTCGAGGTATTGCGACGCCGCGTGGTCATCGAACAGCGGATACTTCCGTCATGGACCGCATCGACAGAGATTTGCTCGGACTGCTGGCTCGCGACGGCCGATTGAGCTTTCGGGAGCTGGCCGAGGCCGTGCACCTGAGCGCCAACGCGGTGGCCGAGCGCGTCCGCCGCCTGCAAACCCGCGGTGTCATCCGCCACATCCGCGCCAGCATCGACCCGGTGGCGCTGGGACGCACGCTGGAGGCGCAGATCGAGGTCAAGCTGCAGCCCGACACCACAGCCAGCGACTTCGAGGCTGCGCTGCGTGGGCTGCCGCAGGTCATCAGCGCCACGTTGATGACGGGCTCGTTCGACTACGCGGTGCGCGTGGCCTGCATCGACCGCGACGAACTGGTGCAGGTCACCGAGGGCCTGCGCCAGCGCGCCGGCGTGCGCGAGACCTACACGCGGCTGGTGCTGCGCGAGGTGCAGCTCGGGCCGCTGTAGCCCGACCTGGCGGCAGCCGCGGAACCCCGCACGACGCTGCGCCGGGTGGTGGCTCACCGGCATGCCTTCGCTCGATCGGGCCCAGAGGCAGGCCCTGGCGCCGGGGTCAGGCCGCGTTCCAGCGCTCCACGAGCACCGTCGCCCGGCGCCGAAGCTCGGCCGGCTCCACCCCCGGGCTGTACAGCGACGAGCCAATGCCCACCCCGGTGGCCCCGGCGGCCTTGAACGCGGCCAGGTTGTGCTCGCCCACGCCGCCCACGCTGACCATCGGCGTGGTCTTGGGGAACACCGCGCGCCAGGCCTTGAGCACCGACGGGCCCAGCATCTCGGCGGGAAACAGCTTCAGCGCATCGGCCCCCGCGGCCAGCGCGGCGAAGCCCTCGCTGGGCGTGGCCACGCCCGGCATCGCCAGCAGGCCGCGTGCCTTGCAACCGCGCACCACGTCGGCGTCGAAGTGGGGGGCCAGCACCAACGTCGCACCCGTGTCGGCGACGCGGTCGACGTCGACCCTGGTCAGCACCGTGCCGGCGCCCACCTGCACGCGCGCCCCCCATTCGCGGACCAGCTGCGCCAGGCTGTCGAAGGGCTGCGGCGAGTTCAACGGCACCTCGATCACGCCGATGCCGCCGGCCACCAGGGCCTCGGCGACGGCCAGCACCTCGTCGGGTCGCACGCCACGCAGGATGGCGATCACGCCGTTCATGTGGGGTCCTCCATCAGGGCGGCGGCGCGAGCCAGCTGCCATTGACCGCGCGTGGTCACGTCGTCGTCGGCCAGGCGATGCGGCATGCCCGCCAGGCCCAGGGCGGTGGCATAACGCGCGCACAGCGCGGCTCCACCGATCAGCGTGACCGCCGCGGGCCGCCGGGTGGCGGTGGCGCCGGCGATCTCGGCACCGATCAGGATGCCCGACAGGAAGTCGCCCAGGCCCTCGGCGGGCAGGCGTCCCATCAGCCCGTTGGTGCGCGCCGCAAACAGCGTGTGCAGCAGGCCTGCGGGCGACGAAAGGCCCAGCCGCACGCCGCGCTCGAAGGCGGCGGGGTCCTCGGCGACGCCAGCCGGCATCAGCCGCCCCAGGATGCTGTGCTCGCGCAGCACCGCGAACAGCTCGCCGGTCATGTGGGTCTGGAACTGCAGCACCGCGCCGCCCGCACCGGTCCACGCCCACTTGCTGTGCGTGCCGGGCAGCACGGCGACCTCGCCCTCGGCGAGGCCTGCACCCCACAGCTGCGTCTCCTCGCCGCGCATCACGTCGGGTTGGCCGGCGTCGTCCACGCCGCACAGGCCGGGCACGATGTGCAGAGGCGCGCTGCCGGCGAGATCGACCGTCGTCAGGCGCCGGGCCGCATCGGCCAGCGTCGCCGGGCAATCCAGGTACGGCGCCTCGCGCCATCCCTGGCGGCTGCCGATCATGCCGCTGGCCACCAGCGGCACCCGATGGGCATCGATCCAGTCGCCGCACAGACCTCGCAGCGCTTCCTCGAAGCCGCCGGCGCGCACGGCCATCACGCCGGCAGCGCCGGCGCGTTGCTCGAGCACCCGGCCCGCTGCGCCCAGCAGCGAGGCACGCAGGTTGGAAGTGCCCCAGTCGAGGGCGATCAGGCAAGGGCGCGTCATCGGTCGCGGCAGTGTAGAGCGCCGGTACCATGCGGGCCTCTCAACGGATGGACCCCGACCATGGGCCTCGTGGCCGCTCTGAGGGCGGGTGCGGCCGGGCTGCTGGCCCTCAGCCTGGCGGCTATCGCCGGGGCGCTGTGGTCCAGCGACCGGGCTTCGCGGATCGAGGGTCCGGCCGCGCTGGCCACCAGCGTCCGGAGTGAGCTGTGGGTGGGCGTGGGCGACCGCCTGTGGCGGCTCTCCGCGGACGGGTCGCTGTTGCACGACGATGCCCTGCGGGCGCTGGGCCTGCCCGGACCGCCCCAGGCGATGGCCCGCCATCCGGACGGCCGCATGGTGGTCAGCGTGCGCGACGATCCGACGCTGTACCTGCTGGACCCGACCGCCGCACGCGTGACCCAGCGCATCCAGCCCCGCTGGCCCGAGGACCTGGCGACCCACGGCCGCCGCGCGATCAACCTGGCCCTGCACCCCGACGGGCGCATCGCCATCGCCACCGGCGGCGGCCACGCGGTGGCCTTGTTCGATGCCGCCGGCGCCTGGCTGGCGCGCACCGCGCCCAACGCGTATCGCTTCACCAACGGCCTGTGGTGGGACGGCGATGCGCTGTGGACCACCGACACCAACCGCACCACGCTGCAGCGCCTGGACGGCCGCACGCTGGCGCTGCAGCAGCTGCGGACGCTGGACGCCGGCTCCCGCGAGCGCTACCTCGGTCCGGCCCGCGCGCATCCCGACGACGCGTCGCGCGTGGCACTGATCCGCTTCGCCAACGGCATGACCGAGGGCCGCGTGAGCATCCTGCGCGGCCGGCCGCCGGTCGAGGACGCGCTGGTGCCGGGCCGTGGATTCGAGCCCATCGACGTCGACTGGCTGGGTGACGCGGTGATCTTCAGCGATGGCCGATCGATGGACCTGCGACGCATCGACGCGGCCGGCCCGGCGGGCATGGCCCTGCCCTTCGGCGATGACGCCGTGCGGGCGCGGCTGGCCCGCACCGAGGGCGAGCGCCGGCGCCTGCGCCAGGCCTGGGCGTACGGCCTGGCCCTCGCGGTGGCGTGTTTCGCCGCCGGCGTGGTCCTGCTGATGAGGAGCCAGGCGCTGCAGCGACGCGCGGTCGCCGCGGCGCGGCCCATCGACCTCGGCCGCCTGGGCACACCCCGGCTGCAGGCCTGGCCCCGCACGCGGCTGGTCCTGCGGCTGAACGCTCCCTTCCTGGTGCTGCTGGGCGCCGCGCTGCTGCTGCGCGAGGTCATCGGCCGCGGGCTGCCGACGATCGTCGTGATGGCGGTGCTGCCCGTGCTCGCCGCACCGTGGATCCACCGGCGCTGGAAGCGGCTGTCCGCGCTGCCGGAGATGGAGCCGGCCGTCAACGCCGCCGCGGTGGCGCGCGTGGAGCGCGGCGACACGCTGCGCGAACTGCTGCAGCCCGGCGAGCCGGTGCTCGAGACCTGGATCTGGATGCGCCCGACCCTGCACTGGGCCGTGCTCACCGATCGGCGCCTGCTGGTGTTCGTGGCCGGCCTGATCGACCAGCGCCTGCGGCACGAGGTGGCGCGGTCCGAGCTGCGGACGGCCAGCGCCGAGCGACCCGCTCAGCGCTGGATGGCCCGCCTGCAATGCCACGGCTGGCTGGACCTCGAGCTGGCCGACGGCACGCATTGGCAGGGTGCGGTGACGGCGCCCACGGTGGCCGGGCGCGTGGCGGCGCAGCTGGCCGACCGCCCCGCGGCCTGGCCCGCCGGCCTGGCCGCACCGGCCGCACCCGCTGCCCCGACGGGCACGCCCCGCGCCGAAGAACCGACGCCGGCCCCACGCCGGCGCTGGGCCGTGATCGCGGCCTCGTTCCTGGTGCCGGGCGCCGGCCAATGGGTGCAGGACCGCGGACGCACCGGGCTGGTCTTCTTCGTGCCCTGGCTGCTGCTGATGACCTTTGCCGCCGTGCCGGCCATTTGGGCCGCCAGCGCGCCGCGCGCCGAGGTCTCGCCCCGCCTGCTCGTGCTGGTGGGCTGCGCCGCGCTGGTGGTCGGCCTGGTGTCGGCCTTCGACACCTGGCGCATGGAGGGGCTGCGGCGCCAGCGCCGCAGCGCGGGTCAGATCGACATGCGCTGACGCGCGCCTTCGGTGTCCATGTCCGCACCGCGGCCGCGCTGCACGATCTCGCCGCGCTCCATCACCAGGTACTGGTCGGCCAGCTCGGCGGCGAAGTCGTAGTACTGCTCGACCAGCACGATGGCCATGGTCTTGCGGTCGGCCAGCATGCGGATGACGCGGCCGATGTCCTTGATGATGCTGGGCTGGATGCCTTCGGTGGGCTCGTCCAGCATCAGCAGCTTGGGGCCCGCCGCCAGCGCGCGCGCGATGGCCAGCTGCTGCTGCTGCCCACCCGACAGGTCGCCGCCCCGGCGGTGCATGAACTGCTTGAGGATCGGGAACAGCTCGAACAGCTCGGCCGGGATCGGCGTGCCACCCGGCCGCGTGGCCAGGCCCATGCGCAGGTTCTCCTCCACCGTCAGCCGGTTGAAGATCTCGCGCCCCTGCGGCACGTAGCCGATGCCGCGCCGCACCCGCTCGTAGCTGGTGGCGCGGGTGATGTCCTGCCCGTCGAGCGTGACCTTGCCGGTCTTCACCGGCACCACGCCCATCAGGCTCTTCAACAGCGTGGTCTTGCCCACGCCGTTGCGGCCCAGCACCACGGTCACCTCGCCGAGCCGGGCCTCGAAGCCCAGGTTGCGCAGGATGTGGCTGCCGCCGTAGTACTGGTTGAGGCCGTCGACGGTCAGCATGATGACAACCCGGGCGAGGGTTGGGGTCGCTGGCAACGCGGTGCTGTCGTTCGATGGGGGTTGTCGGGTCTCCACCGCCCCCGGCCGGGGTTTCGGCCCGGCGGCCGACCTACTTTCTTTGCTGGTGCAAAGAATGTAGGCAAAGAAAGCACCTGAATACCCATGTGGGAGTCGGCCATCCAGCGCTGGCGCGTCTGGCTGCGACAGCTGTCGGGATGGTCTCGCAAAGCCTTGCTCGACAGATGCCACCTATCCCAGAGGTGGAGGCTCGAGGCGTCGGCGCACTCGTCCATTGCCGCGAAACGCCCCTCCGAATCAAGTCCGAAGCGCTTCTCAACCCAGGTTACCGAGCGCGCCAGCGCGGGCGTCCCGGCTCCGGCATCGGTGGCACTGTCGAGCAAGGCTTTGCGAGAGGCTGCGAACAGGCCCCTGTGTTGAACACATGGCGCCGCGAACACAGACTCCCACATGGGTGTTCGGTATTCGAGGTGCTTTCTTTGCCTCGCGGCCTCAAGTTTGAACTGCAACACCTTGTCCCCAGATGAGGTGTTCGAATGGAACAGAGCAAGAGCTATCGGCAGTTGACGCAGGACGAGCGTGTGGCGGTGGCGGGGCTGCGGCTGCAGCAGCTTGGGGTTCGGCGGATCGCGCGTGAGTTGGGGCGATCGCCCTCGACGATCAGTCGGGAACTGCGGCGCAACGGCAAGCCTCGGGTGGGCTATCGCAGCGACGAAGCGCAGCGCGCCAGCCAAGCCCGCAGGCGCAAGGCGCGGCCGGCGCGCAAGCTCGACCCCCAGGGAGAGCTGTGGCTGGAGGTGCTCACGCTGCTCGAACAGCTCTGGTCGCCGCAGCAGATTGCCGCCACACTCAAGCAGATGCATCCGGGCCAGGCGCGCCATCAGGTGTCGCACGAGACGATCTACACGGCCATCTACGCGCAGCCGCGCGGCGAGCTGCGCCGGCAGCTCATCGCGTGCCTGCGCCAAGGCAAGGGCACGCGGCGCCCGCGCAGCGGCGGAGCCGACCGCCGGGGACGGCTGTCGGAGATGGTCAGCATCCACCTTCGCCCGCCCGAAGTCCACGACCGCACGATGCCCGGGCACTGGGAAGGAGACCTCCTGCGCGGCGCGGGCAACCAATCGGCCGTGGGCGTGCTCTACGAGCGAGCCAGCCGGGTGGTCCTGCTGGCCAGGTTGGCCGACGCCACGGCCGACTCTGCGCTGGCGGGCTTCACCTACAAGCTCAACGCGATTGCCGCGCCGATGCGCAAGACCCTGACCTATGACCAGGGCAAGGAGATGGCGCACCATCGGCAACTGGCCGCGGCTACGGGCATCCGCGTGTACTTCTGCGACCCGCACAGTCCATGGCAACGAGCCGGTTGCGAGAACATCAACGGCCTGCTGCGGCAGTACCTGCCCAAGGCGGCGGACTTGTCGAGCTACAGCCAGGACCAGCTCGACGCCATCGCCGACAGCCTGAACACCCGGCCGCGCGCCACGCTCGACTGGGACACGCCCATACGCGTGTACGCGCGCTTGCTCGCTCAGGCGCAGCAGCCCACCGGTGCCGTTCACTAAGAGCCAACGCGGCTGCCGGCCACGTGCGCTCGTGTCAAGGCTGGCCGCAAGGCCACCGGCCAGGGCTTGGCCTTGACACGAGCGCACGAGGCCTACGCTGGGCGTCAGCGGGCGGGACATGCCTTCGATGGCCTGCCCGCTGACGACAGAGGGCGACTCGCTCCCTTCCCGCTTGGCGGGAAGGGCGGGGGGATGGGTGCTAACTGTCAAGCTACAAGGACCTCGACCGAGCTATCCTCTCGCCTCCGGAGGTGTTGCACTTCGGATTTGAGACCGCCCCTACTTTCTTTGCACCAGCAAAGAAAGTAGGTCGGCCGCCGGGCCGAAACCCCGGCCGGGGGCGGTGGGGGTGAGCAGCTCCCACCAAAGCCCGCCTCAACGCCCAAGATAAACCTCCACCACCTTGTCGTTGGCCTGCACGTCCGCCAGCAGCCCCTCGGCCAGCACGCTGCCCTCGTGCAGCACGGTGACGGTCTTGCGGCCCTGGGTGAGCTGGTCGACGAACTTCATGTCGTGCTCCACCACCACCAGCGAGTGCCGGCCCTCGAGCGACAGGAAGAGTTCGGCGGTGCGCTCGGTCTCCTCGTCGGTCATGCCGGCCACGGGCTCGTCCAGCAGCAGCAGCTTGGGGTCCTGCATCAGCAGCATGCCGATCTCGAGCCACTGCTTCTGGCCGTGGCTCAGCAGGCCGGCGGTGCGCTGGGCCTGGTCCTGCAGGTGGATCAGCGTCAGCACCTCGCCGATGCGGTCGAGCTGCGTGCCCGACAGGCGATGGAACAGCGACGCGCGCACCCGGCGGTCGGCGCGCAGGGCCAGTTCGAGGTTCTCGAACACGCTGAGCTGCTCGTAGACGGTGGGCTTCTGGAACTTGCGGCCGATGCCGATCTGCGCGATGTCGGTCTCGGTCAGGCGCAGCAGGTCGATGGTGCTGCCGAAGAAGCACTTGCCGCTGTCGGGCCGGGTCTTGCCGGTGATGCAGTCCATCATCGTCGTCTTGCCGGCGCCATTCGGTCCGATGATGCAGCGCAGCTCGCCGACGTTGATGGTCAGCGTGAGCTGGTTGAGCGCCTTGAAGCCGTCGAAGCTGACGCTGATCTCGTCGAGGTACAGCGCGACGCCGTGCGCGAAGTCGGGCTCGCCGGCCTTCAGCACGCGGCCGTAGGCGCCGCCGCGATCGCCGCTGCTGCCGGCCTGCTCGGCCTTCTTCCTCTGCCACGCGGCCAGGCGCGCGGCGCCGTCCTCCAGCAGGTCGGGCGTCATCGGCGATCACCCTTCCGGCGGCGCAGCAGGCCGGCCAGTCCGTCCGGCATGAACAGCGTCACCGCGATGAACAGCGCGCCCAGGAAGAACAGCCAGTACTCCGGAAACGCCACCGTGAACCAGCTCTTGGCGCCGTTGACGAAGAAGGCGCCGACGATCGGGCCGATCAGCGTGGCGCGGCCGCCCACCGCGGCCCAGATGGCCATCTCGATGCTGGCCGCCGGGCTCATCTCGCTGGGATTGATGATGCCCACCTGGGGCACGTACAGCGCGCCGGCCACGCCACACATCACGGCGCTGAGCGTCCAGATGCTGAGCTTGTAGGCCACCGGGTCGTAGCCGGTGAACATCACCCGGCT
>WBZL01001150.1_pt1 | contig 28448 bp, 23 predicted proteins | sample 5204291 | NCBI WGS metagenome assembly WBZL01 (sample SAMN12344345, study PRJNA552823) | activated sludge metagenome | biome: Activated sludge suspended growth; feature: Nitrification reactor; material: Wastewater; isolation source: activated sludge from nitrification reactor of wastewater...
ATGCCGTGTGGTGCATTGTCGAAGTAGCCGAAGCGGTCGATGGGTTCGGGCGGCGGACCGCCGGGTTCGTGCGGTTCGGTGAACAGGAAGAACTCGATCTCCGGGTGGGTGTAGAACGTGAATCCCAGGTCGGCCGCCTTGGCCAAGGTGCGCTTCAGGACGAACCGGGGATCGGCCCACGCGGGGCTGCCGTCGGGCATGAGGATGTCGCAGAACATGCGCGCAGTTCCCCGGGACTCGCCGCGCCACGGCAGGATCTGGAAGGTGCTCGGGTCGGGTTTGACGATCATGTCGGCCTCGGACACGCGGGCGAACCCTTGGATCGCCGACCCATCGAACCCGATCCCTTCGTCGAAGGCCCCCTCGAGCTCCGCCGGTGCCACCGCCACGGACTTCAAGGTTCCGAGAACGTCGGTGAACCATAGTCGGATGAACCTGATGTCCCGCTCCTCGATGGTGCGGAGCACGAACTCGGTCTGCTTGTCCATGGCCCCATCTTGCCGCAGGCGCTCGACCGGCGGGTGCTCACCCGCGGGCCGCCCCATCAGCCCGGCGCCTGGGTAGGGTCGGACCATGCCGATCCGACTCGCGCTGGCCCAGGTGAACCCGACGGTGGGCGACATCACCGGCAACGCCCGTCAGGTCATCGACACGTGTCGTGTCGCCGCCGCCGGTGGCGCCGATCTGGTGGTGTTTCCCGAGATGATGCTGACCGGGTACCCGATCGAGGACCTGGCGCTGCGGCACTCGTTCATCGCCGCATCGCGGGCCGCCGGGGAGCAACTGGCGGCCGATCTGGCCGCGGAAGGACTGGGCACGCTCACGGTGATCGTCGGACTGCTCGATGGCACCGACGACCACGACACCGAACTGGGCGTCCCCCGGTACCGACCCGCGAACGCCGCGTGGGTGCTGTCGGGCGGTACCGTCATCGCGCGCTATCACAAGCATCACCTGCCCAACTACGGCGTCTTCGACGAGTACCGCTACTTCGTTCCCGGGGCTGAGCCGTGTGTCGTCGAGGTCGCCGGAACGACGATCGCCGTCGCGATCTGTGAGGACCTGTGGCAGGAAGGCGGCCCGGTGACCTGGGCTCGCGAGGCACAGGCCGATTTGCTCGTGGTGATCAACGGTTCCCCCTATGAACGCGCCAAGGACGATCTGCGACTGGAATTGTGCCGCCGTCGCGCCGCGGAAGCCGGCTGCACTCTGGCGTACGTGAACATGGTCGGAGGTCAGGACGAACTGGTCTTCGACGGAGATTCGATGGTGGTCCGCGCCGATGGGGCCCTGGTCGCCCGCGCGCCCCAGTTCGTGCCCTACCTGATGCAGGTGACTCTCCCGACCGAACCCGCTGCGGACCCGGTGCGCACCGATGAGTTCATCGACGTGGCGTTGCACGATGAGCCGGCGCTCATCAGCGGCGACGGGACCGGGTTCCCTTACCTTTCGGCCGAGGCGGAGGTCTACGGCGCTCTGGTGACGGGCTTGCGCGACTATGTGCGCAAGAACGGATTCGCGTCGGTGATCCTGGGGCTCTCCGGTGGGATCGACTCGGCGCTCGTGGCGGCCATCGCTTGTGACGCGGTCGGTGCGCGCAACGTGCACGGCGTCTCCATGCCGAGTGTCTATTCCTCGGAACACTCCAAGGACGACGCGGCGGAGACCGCACGCCGAACCGGCCTCCCGTTCCGGACCGTGCCCATCGCCGGCATGGTCGACGCCTTCCAGTCGGAGTTGCGCCTGTCCGGGTTGGCTGAGGAGAACCTGCAGGCGCGGGTCCGCGGCGTGACCGTGATGGGCATCAGCAACGCCGAGGGGCATCTGGTGCTGGCCACCGGGAACAAGACCGAGTTGGCGGTCGGCTACTCCACGATCTACGGCGACGCCGTCGGTGGGTTCGCTCCGATCAAGGACCTCCCCAAGTCCGAGGTGTGGGCGCTGTCCCGGTGGCGCAACCGGGTGGCGGCCGACCGGGGACAGCCCGAGCCGATCCCAGCGTCAAGCATCGACAAGCCGCCCAGTGCGGAACTGCGCCCCGGTCAGTTGGACACTGACTCACTTCCGGACTACGAGCTGCTGGACCAGTTGCTGGACCACTACGTCGAACTGGACCGCGGGGCGGACTTCCTCATCGAGGCCGGATTCGACCCGCACCTGGTCGAGCGGGTCCTGCGGATGACGGATCTGGCCGAGTACAAGCGACGCCAGTACCCCCCGGGGACCAAGGTGAGCCTCAAGGCCTTCGGTCGCGACCGACGGCTGCCCATCACGAGCCGCTGGCGAGAGCGCGGCCTGGACTCGGTGGCTGAGTAGGCGCGACCCGGCCGCAGGGTGAGTAGGCGCGCAGCGCCGTATCGAAGCCAAGGCCGCCCTCCGGCCCGCACCCCCCGACGGAGTCGACCGCCCACCTGTGGCGGTTTCGATACGCAGGCTGGCACCCGCTACTCAACCCACAGGCCCCTGGTCGTCCACCCGCCGCGGGGTGAGTAGCGGCGTAGCCGCGTATCGAAGCCAAGGCGGACCACGACCCGCACCTACGCCCACCCGATGAACGCCGACCTATGCCGGTTTCGATACGCAGGCTGGCACCCGCTACTCAACCCACAGGCCCCTGGTCGTCCACCCGGCCGCGGGGTGAGTAGGCGCGCAGCGCCGTATCGAAGCCAAGGCCGTCCTCCGGCCCGCACCCCCCGACGGAGTCGACCGCCGACCTATGCCGGTTTCGATACGCAGGCTGGCGCCCGCTACTCAACCCGCGAGCGCCCTAAGGACGCCCCTATTCGGGCCGGGGTGGCGCGGCGGGTTGCGCCTGGGGGGCCGCGGAGGCTGGATCGGCTGCTTCCTCGATCGCAGCCGGCAACAAGCCTTCTTCCGCCTCGACGCCTGCCTCGGTCACGTTCTCGGGACCATCCCAGGTGTCGTCGGGACTCTCGTCACCGAGCTGCGGCGGTCGGATCGGCGGCAGACCGACGGCGACCACGATGACGGCGATCGTCACCATGATCACGCTGAGGATCATGGTGACGTGGGACGCCGACAGGAAGGCGTCGTAGGCCTGCACCCGCACGGCCTCGATGAGGCTGGCCGGTGCCTGCCCCTGCTGTTCGAACTGGGTCAGGATGGCATCGGTGGCAACCACCGACTCCGATGCCGCGTCGGCGGGGAACTGTGGCGGCAGATCGGCGAACGCCCCTGCGACGTTCTGGGCGTACTGGGTACCCAGGACCGTGCCCACGACCGCCACGCCGAGCGCCCCGGACACCTGCCGCACCGTGTTCTGCACCGCGGACCCGGCACCCGCACGAGCGAGCGGAAGCACGTTCTGCATGACGGAGGTGGCCGGTGCGACCACATTGCCCATACCCAGACCGAAGAGGAAGAACCCCAGCAGGACGAGCCAGATATTGCTTTCCAGGGTCAACTGCGTCAGCCCGAGCAGCGCCAGCCCGACGATGATCAGTCCGGTGGTCATCGTTGCCTTATAGCCGAACCGCTCCACCGTCTTGGCGCTGCGTGGCGCGGCGATCAGCTGCCCGATGGCAAACGGAAGGAACGCGAGTCCCGCCTGCAGCGTGCTGTAGTCACGCAGGATCTGGAAGTAGAACGGCAGCGTGAACGTGATCCCCATGAGGGCGAAGAACGCCAGGCTCACCGCCGTCAGACTCACGGCATACCCACGGTTGCGGAACAGCCCCACATCGAACGACTTGTGGCTGCTGCGTGATTCGTAGACAAGGAAACCGATCAGGATGACGATGCCGGCGACCATCGGCCCGATGACCTGCACATCGATCCACTCCCCCACCGACGAGGCGTGGATGATGCCGTAGACCAGTGACACCAGACCGACGAACGACAGCACCAGACCGATGAGGTCAAGATGCTGGGGATGCGGATTACGACTCTCCGGTACGACACGGAAGATCCCGATCAGTCCGACGATCACGATCGGCACGTTGATGAGGAAGACGGATCCCCAGTCGTTGCCCGTCAACCAGTTCGACCAGCTCGGATGCTCGAGCAGGAGTCCGCCCAGGACCGGGCCCAGTGCGACAGCAGCGCCAACGGCCCCCGCCCACGCACCGATGGCCTTTCCCCGTTCGTGAGGTGGGAACACGACGGTGATGATGGCGAGGGTGACGGGCATGACGGCCGCTCCGCCGATCCCCATCAGAGCCCGGGTACCGATCAGCCAGGTCGGACTCGTGGCGAAGGCGGAGGCCGCACTCGCAAGACCGAAGATGATCAGTCCGATCACCAACACCTTCTTGCGCCCGTATCGGTCTCCCAGCACACCCCAGGTGAAGAGCAGGGCGGCGAAGACCAGGATGTAGGAGTCGATGGCCCACACCAGTTCACTCTGCGTGGCGTTCAGGTCCCGCTGGATCGTGGGCAGCGCGATGTTGAGAACCGTGTTGTCCAGGACCACCACGAGCAGGCTGACAACGAGCACGCCGAGGATGGCCCAGCGGTGGGGGTGCCCCTCGCCGCTGGTCATCCAATCATCGTCCGATTCTTGGGCGGTCGGCGGCGTGGGAGATTCGGTCATCGAGCACTCTTTCGGGGGGTGGCCTGGGCAGGCCAGATCAGGCTACGCCACCCACTCGTCACCGTCCCAAATGTGATCCGCACCACTGGCGTTCGGCCCAGTCGCGATGTCATCATGATCTCGTCGCGGCGACCCGTGTGTGGCGTCGACGATCTGGAGGATCACCATGTCCGACATCACTGTCCGTCCCGACACTTCGGTCTACGGCGGAATCATCAACCGGCGCATCACCGTCACCGACCTGGCCAAGGCCAAGGACGCAGGTGAGAAGTGGCCCATGCTCACCGCCTACGACGCCATCGTGGGTGGTCTGCTCGACGAGGCCGGGATCCCGGTTCTCCTCGTGGGCGATTCCGCCGCCATGGTGGTGCAGGGTCACACCAGCACCTTGCCCATCACGATGGATGACCTGATCCCTCTCACCGCTGCGGTCGTGCGTGGAACGCACCGCTCGCTGGTGGTGGCCGACCTTCCATTCGGGTCCTATCAGGAAGGTCCCGCCCAGGCCCTGGCGTCGGCCACGCGTTTCATGAAGGAGGCCGGGGCACACGCGGTGAAACTGGAAGGCGGTGCCCGGGTGGGGCCGCAGATCCGCACCCTGGTCGATGCGGGCATCCCGGTCATGGCCCACATCGGCCTGACGCCCCAGTCGGTCAACACGATCGGCGGATACAAGGTGCAGGGACGGGGCGAAGCGGGTCACGCCCTGCTCGACGACGCCTTTGCGGTACAGGAAGCCGGCGCGTTCGCCGTCGTACTCGAAGTGGTTCCGCACGATCTGGCTGAACGCGTGACCAAAGAGTTGGACATCCCCACGATCGGCATCGGCGCCGGGAACGCCACCGACGCTCAGGTCCTGGTCTGGCAGGACCTCCTGGGCCTGACACCGGGTCGGGCGCCGAAGTTCGTGAAGCCCTACGCCGACCTGCGAGGGATCATGACCGGCGCCGTCCAGGCGTGGGCGGCCGATGTCGTATCCGGCGAGTACCCGGACATCGACCACTCCTACAACTGAGGCCGTCACCACAACTGAAGCCGTGGCGCCGCGGCGCCACGGCTTCAGCGGAACCGCCCCTGACTGTCCGATAGCTGGCCTAGGCTGCCGGTAAGGGGTGGCATGCACCGGCTCAGCACCCGGGCCGGATCGCTCGCCCATCGGAGGAACCTCCATGAGCGACACCTCGACCGAGTCCCCCGCAGTCAGCCCCGACAAGCCCAAACGGAAGTTCGAGTTCCCGTCGGCAGTGGCCACCCTGGCCATCGTCGCGGTGCTGGTGTGGCTGGTGGCGCTGTTCATCCCCGCCGGCGAATACACCCTCGACGCCGACGGCGCCCCGATCCCCGGCACCTACGAACAGGTCCCCGACCCGCTGACGTTCTGGCAGTCGGTACAACAGTTGCTGCTGTCCCCGATCAACGGGATCTACGGGCTGTTCAACCCGGAGACGGACGTAGTGGACACCGAGACGGTGGGCCGCATGTTCGGCCAGATCGGCGTCATCGTCTTCATCATGGCGATCGGGGCGTTCATCTCCGTGTCCTTCCACACCAAGGCACTCGAGGTCGCCGTCGCCCAACTGGCCCATCGCCTGCGCTCCAAAGGTTGGCTGCTCATCACCGCCGTCATGGTGCTGTTCTCGATCCTGGGATCGACGATGGGGTTCTCGGTCGAGACCCTGGGCTTCTACGCCCTGTTCATCCCGTTGATGGCTGCCCTTGGCTACGACCGTCTCACCACGAGCGCGATGATCATCATCGGAGCACTCAGCGGCGTCATGGGGGCAACGGTCAATCCTTTCTCCATCGGCGTCGCCGCGGGCGAGGCGGGGGTGGGGATCGGCGACGGGATCGTCCTGCGAATGATCCTCTTCGTCCTGATCAACGTTCTTTGCATCGGCTGGGTGCTGCGGTACGCCGCGAAGGTGCGCAAGGACCCCTCCGCATCGCTGGTGGGATGGGATGACCCGGACGACGAGTCGGCCACCGACGAAGCGGTGGACGACATAGAACACGACCAGGTGGCGAAAACCCTGACAGGCACGCAGAAGTGGGTGTTGGTCATCACGGCCTTCGCCTTCGGGCTGATGATCTTCGCGGTCATCCCCTGGTCGAGCCTGATCGGCGCCACCACCGGACCCGCCGACTACTACGTGACACACGCGACGGAAGCGGCGCCCGTCTGGTTCGAACTCGGCTGGTGGTTCCCCCAACTGTCCATGTTGTTCTTGATCGCTTCCGTCCTGGTGGGAGTGGTCGCCCGGATGCACGAGAAGGAGATCGTGCGCCTGATCGGCGTCGGCGCCTCGGACATGATGGGTCCCGCCATGGTCGTGCTGCTGGCCGGGGGCGTGTCCGTGATCATGAACAACACGCAGACGCTGGCCACCATCCTCAATGCGATGGAGAGCGTCATCGCCGACGCCAGTGCCGGGGTGTTCGCGATCGCGACGATCATCATCAACATCCCGCTGGCGTTCCTGATCCCGTCCAGTTCGGGACACGCCGCCCTGGCCATGCCGCTCCTGGCGCCGCTTGCCGACTTCGCCGGGGTTTCCCGGGAAACCACCATCACGGCCTGGATCATGGGGCACGGCCTGACACTGTTGTGGTCACCGACCAGCGTGGTCGTCGTGGGTGGTCTGGCGATCGCCCGAGTCGGTTACGACAAGTACCTGCGCTTCGTGTGGCCCCTGATCCTGGCTCTCTTCGTCGTGGTCTCCATCGTGATTGCGGTGTCTGCCAGCATCGCCTGAGGGCAATGCGCCTGGCGCGGCAATCGGCCGGACGTCAGTGATTCGAGGCCTGGCCACACGTGCCGCTGTGTCACAATCGAAGCATGTCCCACAGCGCTGTGACGGTCACCGACCCCCGCCGGCGCCGTGCGGTCATGGCGACGGTCGCGCTGGCGCTGATCATGGTCGTCTCAGCAGTGTCGGGTCTGAATGTGGCCCTCCCGAGCCTCGCGCTCGACACCGGGGCGACCCAGTCCGAACTCCAGTGGATCGTCGACGCCTACACGGTGGTCTTTGCGGGGCTTCTGTTGTTCGCCGGTGCTTTTGGCGACCGGTTCGGCCGCCGCGAGACCCTGATGATCGGCCTCGTGATCTTCGGCGCCGCCGCGGCGGTCGCGTTCTTCGTGACGGAGCCGACGTGGCTCATCGTCTTGCGTGCCGCCATGGGCATCGGGGCGGCCTTCGTCATGCCCACCACGCTGGCGATCATCACCTCGTCGTTCCCGGTCGAGGAGCGCGGTCGGGCCGTCGGCGCATGGGTCGGCATCGTCGGCGGTGGCGCCGTCCTGGGACTGTTCGCATCGGGACTGCTGCTCGAATGGCTGCCGTGGAACTCCTTCTTCGCGCTCAACGTCGTCCTCGCGATCCTGGCATTCGCCGCGACTGTCGCGGTGATCCCCGAGTCGCGCGATTCCCATCCCCCTGCGCTTGACCCGATCAGTGCGCTGCTCTCCTTGGTCGGAGTCGTGGGAGTGGTGTTCGGAATCATCGAGGCGCCGGTGCAGGGCTGGAGCGATCCGGAGGTCTGGGGCTCGCTGCTTGTCGGCATCAGTGCGCTGACGATCTTCGTTGTCCGGGAACTGCGCAAATCGGCTCCCATGCTGGATCCGCGACTGTTCCGGATCAGAGGCTTCAGCGCCGGGTCTCTGTCGCTGGTGATCCAGTTCTTCTCGGCCTTCGGCCTCTTCTTCATCCTCATGCAGTATCTGCAGTTCGTGATCGGATGGTCGCCACTTCAGTCCGCAGCCGCCCTGCTGCCGATGCCGTTCGTGTTGATCCCACTGGCCCGACGCACCCCTGAACTCGCGGCTCGGTTCGGTTTCGGGCGGATCGCCCCCATCGGACTGGTGTCCATGGCCATCGGGTTCGCCCTTCTGTCCCGGGTCACCGTCGACCTGAACTACCCGTTGATCGCCGCCGGATTGGTCTTCTTCGCGATCGGGATGGCCTTCGCCGGCGCGCCCGCCACGACGGCGATCGTCAGCGCCCTGCCGTCTGCCAAGCAGGGGGTGGCCAGTTCGGTGAACGACCTGTCGCGCGAGTTCGGTAGTGCCCTGGGGATCGCGGTGCTGGGTTCGGTGCTCAACAACGGGTACCGGTCCGGGCTCGCTCCAGCCGTGTCGGGACTTCCCAGCCAGGTGCAGGAGGCCGCGCTGAACTCGATCGCCTTCGTCAAGGTGGCGCCGCTGGATCAGTTCGGTGCCGCCGGTCAAGCGCTGGCAGCAGCAGCCAAGCAGGCCTTCGTGGACGGAGTGTCCGGTGCGGTTCTCACGACCTCGATCGTGCTCCTGGTGGGGGCGGCGCTGATCGCCTGGTGGGGTCCCGGCGCGGGGTCGACTACCCCAGATCGGTGATCTGGATGCCGGCATGCCCCTTGTAGCGGCGGTTGATCGAGATCAGGTTCGCCGTGAACGCCTCAACCTGACCGCAATTGCGCAGCCGCCCGCCGTAGACGCCACGTAGTCCAGGAATGTGGTCCGCCAACCCTTGGACTGTGTCCGTGGCAGCCCGGTCGTCTCCGAGAACCAAGATGTCCATGGGCGGAACGCTGTCGGCGTCGCGATCCGCCAACAGCACCGCACTGACATGGTGGAACGCGCCCACCACGGTGCTGTCGGGCAACAGCGCCTGCGCCTGTTGGGCGGCAGATCCCTCCGCCACCGCCAGCGGAAAACTGCCCTGTTTGTCGAAGGCGAGTGGGTTCACACAGTCGATCACGATCTTGCCCGCCAGTTCTCGCGCCAGATCGCCGAGCAGCGCCTCATGACCGGCCCAAGGGACTGCGACCAGCGCGATGTCACACTGCGCGGCCACTTCTGCGTTGGTGCCGCCGCGGACTCCGAAGCCCACCTGAGCCGCGGCATCCGCCGCCCGCTCGGCCTGCCGCGACCCGATCAGGACGGGCAGCCCGGCGCGGGCCCAGCGATATGCCAGTCCGAGGCCCTGGTCGCCGGTTCCACCCAACACCGCGATGATCGGCTGGGGGGCGGGGTCGGCGGTACCGGGGTCGGGCGTGGTCAGTTCGGAAGCGGCGTCAGACATGGTGTCCATCGTGACAGGAGTTGCCCAGCCCGGCTCAACCAGGATTCACCGCGGTGCGTTCTGCGCGAGCCTCGTCGATGCCCCATTGCTGCAGCGCGGCAGCACCCATCGGGAACTCACTGCGCGGTACCGCCTGGGGCGACGTGCGGGAGAACCGCGGTGCGGGAGCCGGTTGTAGGGGTTCAGCGGACAAGAAGGTGCCTCGCGCACGCAGGTGCGGGTGATCTGCCGCCTCGGTCATGGACCGAACCGCTGCGACGCAGGCGTCAGACCCGGCAAAGACGTCCTCCCACTCGGCTCTCGATCGGCGAGCGATGGTGTCGGTGAAGATCTGCCGCAACTCGGGCCAGCGCTCCATGTCGAACTGATGCGGCAATTCCGTGTCGGCCAGACCGAGCCCTTCGAGGAACAACGCGTAGAACTGCGGCTCCAGACACCCGACGGCCAGATACTCTCCGTCGGCACAGCGGTACACGTCATAGAACGGGGCACCCGTGTCGAGCAGGTTGCTGCCCGGGCGGTCCGGGTTCCACATGCCCTGAGCGGCCAACGAGTACACCAGCATCATCAGGTACGCCGACCCGTCCACCATGGCCGCGTCGATCACCTGACCGCGCCCCGACGTGGCCCGTTCGACCAGGGCCGCCAACACCCCGGTCACCAGGAACATGGCGCCGCCGCCGAAATCGGCCACCAGGTTCAACGGCGGGACCGGCGTCTCACCAGCGCGTGCGAAGTGCCGGAGCGGCCCGGCCACCGCCAGGTAGTCGATGTCGTGTCCGGCGCTTTGCGCCAGCGGACCATCCTGACCCCAGCCGGTCATCCGACCGATGATGAGGCGGGGATTGCGGGCCAACAGGTCGTCCGGAGCAAGTCCCCGCCGCTCGAGCACGCCGGGCCGGAACCCTTCCAGCAGTACGTCCGCGGTGGCGGCCAGGTCGCGCACGACCTGCACGGAATCGGCGTCCCGGAGGTCGACGGTCACTGCGCCCCGACCGCGAAGATGGACCGCCCGGGACTCGTCGGCCACGCCGAGGTCCGGCCCGGGCGATTCGATGCGCAGGACGTCTGCGCCGAGATCAGCCAGCAGTCCGGCAGCGAAGGGCACCGGTCCGATGGCGCCCAGCTCGAGGACGCGGATACCGCTCAGCGGACCCGAGCGAACGGGCCCGCTCAGGTGTCCTCTCCTGACTCTTCCACCCCGATGGCACCATCGGTCTGCACCGGCTTGCCATCCCACTCGTTGTCGCCGGCTTCCCATTCCTCGTTGCGCTTGGCCGCGACCTCGAGCGCATGCGACGCCTCGTCGGCGGTGTCGAAGGGGCCGAGTCGTTCCGAGTTGGGACATCCGTTTTCGGGTTCCACCTTCTGGTGCACCAGGCAGTACCACCACTGGGCCACGACTGTCTCCCTTCGCTGCGACCGGGTGCCGGTCGACGTCGACGGGTCCACTCTGCCAGACGGCGCATGCCAGAATCGCCCCATGTCCCGTGTGCTCACTCCCGGCCGGGTCTCACCGCGCCGCGAGGTTCCCGACTCGATCGAACGGCCGGAGTATGTCGGGCGCCCGACCCCGAGCCCCTATCGCGGCACCGAGATCAAGGACCCAGAGACGATCGAACGGATGCGGGTGGCCGGACGGATCGCGGCTGACGCACTGGCCGCGGTGGGAGCGGCCATCGCTCCCGGGGTCACGACCGACGACCTGGACCGCGTCGGGCACGAGTACCTGCTCGACCACGGGGCCTATCCGTCCACGCTCGGCTATCGCGGCTTCCCGAAGTCTCTGTGTACCTCGCTGAACGAGGTCATCTGCCACGGCATCCCGGACTCCACCGAACTGCTGGACGGCGACATCTGCAACGTCGATATCACTGCCTTCGTGGGCGGGGTGCACGGTGACACCAATGCCACGTTCCTGGTCGGCGAGGTCGATGACGAATCGCGGCTGTTGGTGGAGCGGACACACGAGGCGACGATGCGCGCGATCAAGTTGGTCGCCCCCGGTCGTCCGCTCAACGTGGTCGGCCGGGTGATCGAGTCCTATGCCCGACGCTTCGGATACGGCGTGGTCCGCGACTTCACCGGACATGGGATCGGCACGGCCTTCCATTCCGGGCTGATCGTGCCTCACTACGACGATCCCGATCTTGACGTGATCATGGAGACCGGCATGACGTTCACCATCGAACCCATGCTCACCCTGGGCACGTACGACTACGACATCTGGGACGACACGTGGACCGTCACGACCAAGGACAAACGGCGCACGGCACAATTTGAACACACCGTTCTGGTGACGGCATCCGGCAGCGAGATCCTCACCACACCCTCCGCGTCCGACTCCTGACCCGGACCTGCGCGAATACCGCGCGACCCTGACGCTCGGATGCCACAGTGGTCCTCTGGCCCCACAGGAGGACTAATGCCCAAGAAGGTTCAGCAGAAGGTCGTCAGCGCGACCTGGCCCAAGAACGTCACCACGCTCGGGATCGACATCGGCGGGTCCGGCGTCAAGGCCTCCGTCCTGGATGCCGAAGGCCAGATGGTCACCGCACGGGTCCGGCAGGACACCCCTTATCCGTGCCCGCCGAAACTACTGGTTGCGACCATCGACGAGGTGGTGTCCAACCTCCCGAAGACGGACCGCGTCTCGGTTGGCTTCCCTGGCTTGGTGCGCAATGGTGTGGTCGTTCACGTGCCGTCACTCTCCCGACTGGAGTACGGAGGCAGCGAGGACGCCGGGATGGCAGCGCAGTGGCACGGTTTCGATCTGGCCGGGGCGCTGTCCGAGCAGTTCCGTCTTCCGACCAAGGTCGTCAATGACGCGGACATGCAGGGATGCGCGGTCGCCCAAGGCGAGGGTTTCGAGTTCGTCATGACCCTGGGTACCGGCGTCGGAACGGCTCTGTTCAACGACGGCAAGTTGCTGGATCACTTGGAACTGTCCCACGGACCGTTCCAGGACTCGACGTTCGACCTCGTTCTGGGTAACGCCGGACGCAAGTCGATCGGCAAGAAGAAGTGGCGCAAGTTGGTGCTTGAAGCCATCCACTGGTTCGACGAGATGTTGTTCTTCGACACGATCTACGTCGGTGGCGGCAACGCCAAACATCTGGATCAGTCGACGCTACCCGACAAGGCCGTCGTGGTGCCCAACTCGGCCGGGATCACCGGCGGGGTGCGGGTGTGGGACCTGGCTCCCTGACCGATCGCAGCGATCGGCACGTCTGACGGTTAGCGTCTCCTCCATGGACCGCTCCTTCTCCCTCGACGACACTGTGGCGGCGGCGCTGCAGGACGTGCAGACAGTCACCTCGGCGGGTCGATCCGTGGTGCCGGTCATCGAGGGAGTGCGGCTGCATTCCCCCGTGAATCATGTGGACCACCGGGGACGGGTCTTCGAGATCTATCCGGGGGCATCGGAGTTCTGGCATGAGCCGGTCGTCTACTGCTACGCGTGGACGGTGCGGCCCGCGACCAGCAAGGGGTGGGGGCTGCACCAGGAGAAGGACGACCGCTACACCCTGATCAGCGGGGAGGCGCTCACCGTCCTGTTCGACGCGCGTTCGGACTCACCGACCCATGGTCTGGTCCAGAAGGTGCCATTGTCCCCCCAGGGCACCCGCCAGATTCTGATCCCTCGTGGGGTGTGGCACATCACGCTCAACCTGTCGACGACGGAGACGTTCCTGATCAATCACCCCACCCGGGTCTACCGCCACGAGGCGCCCGACCGGTTGCTGCTTCCGTGGGATTCGCCGGCCATCCCGGTGGACCTCGCCGCGCTGTTCCCCACGCAGTGGGCCACGGACCGGTCTGGCGACTGCGGGTAGTGCCCGGACCCCACGGGAGTGCGCTGTGACCGATCCCCCCGTCACCGTGATCCTCCCCACCCACGACCACGCCGCCCTGCTGCCGTTCGCCATCGCCTCGGTCACGGAGCAGTCGTTCGGCGACCTCGCTCTGGTGGTGATCGGGGACGGAGTGGACGATGCCACCCGTGACGTCGTGGCCGATGTGTGTCGCCGCGATCCACGAGTGTCGTTTCTGGACCGACCCAAGGCTCTGCGCCACGCCGAGGAGGTCCGCGATGAGGTGATCGGGTCGACCGACTCTGCTGTCATCGCCTACCACGGTGACGACGATCTGCTCCTGCCATGGCACCTGCGCGAGATGCTCGACGTGCTGGGCGACAATGACTTTGCTCATCCGCTGCCCCTGTTGGTCGAGCCCGACGGCACTCTCAGATACATCCCCACCGATGTCAGTCGACAGGACTGCCGGGACTGGCACCGCGATCCGGACTCCGTGAACAACGCCGTGTCGTTGACCGGCGTCGTCCACAGTGCGGCCAGCTACCGTCGGCTACCCGCGGGTTGGCGAACGGCCCCCGTCGGTACGCCGACCGATCTGCACATGTGGCGGCAGTACTTCGGGCTGCCCGACCTCCGTGCAGTCACCGCCAACCGCGCCACCACCATCAAACTGCACACGGACCGCCGGAAGGCCCTGTCCCCCGACGAACGCGTCGGTGAGATCGAACAGTGGTGGCGGCGAGTCCACGCAACCGGCTTCCGTGAGCAGTGGGACACGAACGCCGACGCCGCGGTACGGCGGGCGGCGGTCGACTGCCAACTCGCGATGTCTGCCCGCAGGAATCAGATCCAGCGGGTGCAGGAACGGGCTGACTCCGAGCGAGGCAGTGCGTCCCAACGAATTCGACAACTCGCGGCCGAACGGGATGAAGCCCGTCGGCAACTGGCATCCGTGACCGGCTCGCGGTCATGGCGACTGTCGCGGCCGCTTCGTCGTGCTGCGCAACGGCTGCGGCGCAACCGCTGAAGCGACCGAAATCCGGGGTTGGCGGCCGTGGCACCCGGCCGGGGTCAGCCGCGGTGGCGATACCAACTGGTCTTCTTGTACGCGCCCTTCCACGTCAACGAGATGTGGACGTGGTTGAAGTGGCAGGACGTGGGATCCCCTCCGCGACCACGCGAACAACCGTTGTAGTCGCGCCAGCCGGGATCGTAGGTGCGCCACATGCGTCCGCGCCAGATGATGTACATGACGCCCAGCCGACGGGCGTTCGCGCCGCGCACACCCTTGCGCATGGAGGTCAGCCAACGCACGAAGGAGTCGGCCTGAGCCGCCTCGCGCCGGTTGCGCGAGTTCGTCATCCAGTCCAGCGCGCGACCGTCGTAGTGCTCACTGGTATCGCCGCCGCAGCCGCGCGACAGACCGATGGGGACTCCCGCGTCGTAGGTGGTCTTCAGCAAGCTCTTGACCGCAACCGTTCCCGGGCGATTGCCCCGCAGGCAACGCCGCTGCCCCTGATAGCCACCCGCCGGATCGACCCGGCTGTGGGCAACAGCCCGGCGGGTGCGTGGGACCAGATGCTGAAGCTGCTGGACGGACATGTGCCTGATCGCGGCACCAGAACGCGCGGGGGTGGCGGTGGCGGCGCCGACCGATGTCGCGGGGGCCGCGACGGGAACCAGGGCGGTCAACGCGGCGGCCGACAACAGCAGCGACTTGCTGGGCATGTGGGGTCATCCCTCTGGGTCTCGGAGTCCGGCCAAGGCCGGTGGACCCCGATAGCATCACCCACCCACCGCGACAATTCTGCGACATTCCCGCGGGGTTTCTGAGATATGAGTCACGTTGCGCCACCAGCCGTGACGACACTCCGGGCTCGGCGACAGTGAGTAGGCGCACCGTACAGTGGTCCCGGCGAGTCGGTCGGGCGGCCGCGGCAGCGTCTTTCGGGACGAGGCTGAGGAAAGTCCGGACTCCACAGGGCAGGGTGGTGGCCAACGGCCACCCGGGGTGACCCGCGGGACAGTGCCACAGAAAACAGACCGCCGCCTTCGGGCGGTAAGGGTGAAACGGTGGTGTAAGAGACCACCAGCGGCCGGGGTGACCCGGTCGGCTCGGCAAACCCCACCCGGAGCAAGGCCAAGAGGGCCGGTCCACGGACCGACCTGCGCGGACGTTCGAGAGCTGCCCGCTCGAGTCCGCGGGTAGGCCGCACCAGGCCGGTGGTAACACCGGTCGCAGATGGATGGTCGCCGGTCGGCGCAAACCGACCACAGAATCCGGCTTACAGACCGACTCGCCCCCCTCACTCCATCCGCCGGCTTGCGCGGGACTCTGCACTCGAATGCGTGATGCGGTGCGCAGGCATCGCGTCGGCACGGTTGACTGGGTGCGGAGGCACACATGCAACAGCGACGAGTCACGATCCTTGGCGGCGGCAACGGGGCGCGCGCCGCGGCGTTCGAGTTCGGCGCCGCCGGCCACGAGGTCACGCTGTACGAGATCCCGGAGTTCGCTGACGGAGTCCGGGCGATCGCCGAGGCCGGCCGGATCCGCGCCCGCGGCGTGATGATCGGCATCGCGCCCGTCCGGGTGGCCACGGACATCGCGACGGCGGTGGCCGGAGCAGACGTGATCATCGCCATCGTGCCCACCATGCATCACCAGAGCTACGCGGAACGTCTGGCGCCCGTCCTGCGGGACGGAATGAACGTCATGTTGATGCCCGGATCGCTGGGATCCCTGGAATTCGTCAACTACCTGCGCGAACGGGATTCCCTCCCCGACATCGCCGTCGGTGAGTTCGCTGCGCTCCCCTACGCCGTTCGGATCAGCGGTCCGACCGAGATCACCGTCTTCGGACGGCGCTCGATCGTGGCCGCGGGTGTCTTCCCCGCCGACCGGGGCTCGCGGGTGTTCCCGGTGCTCGATGATCTGTACCCGGGGATCCAGCACATGGACAACGTCCTTCAAGCCGGGCTCAACAACCCCAACCCGACCCTGCACTGCCTGGGGGTGGTCATGTCAGCCAGCCGCATCGAGTACAGCCATGGCGACTTCTACTACTACGAAGAAGGAATGACTCCGCACGTCTGTCAGGCCATCGAGGCGATCGACGAAGAGCGGGTGGCCATCGGCCGGGCTTTCGGAGTCGAGGTGATGAGCCTCAAGGACACCTACCCGGCCGTCGGCTACGGACCCACCGGCGACACCTTCTGGTCGGTCATCCGCGGCGTGGCGTCGCTGCACGGAATCAAGGGCCCGACCGAGATCGACAGTCGCTACCTCACCGAGGATGTTCCGATCGGGTTGACCATCTACTCCCAGCTGGGCGAACTGGTCGGCGCGAACACCACCCTGATGCGGTCGGTGATCGCGCTTACTTCCGCTCTCCTGGGCCGGGACTTCGCGGAGGATTCCCGGACGCTGGCTCGCTGTGGTCTGGCCGACATGTCGCGCGACGAAGTCCTTGCCTACGTCGCCACGGGAGCCCGCTGAACCGACACTCCCAGCTATTATCGATAGCGTCGGTTCCCGGCAGCGGCTGGACGCGTAAACGACGGAAACGACGACAGTTGGCGCGAAGCCCGCGGATTGGTGCCGGTCAGGGCATCACGGCGATGGGCTGGGCCCAATCACCCGCACGAGCACCGACCAGGGCGTCCCGCCGGTCGGCAGCGTCATCGTGACCGTCGCCTGGCCGGGGGCCTTCGCAACGCCGCCGGGAGTATCCGGCGTGAACACGTCATCGTCGGGGACGATCACCGTCACGATCTGCTCGTCGCTGCTGTCGGCATTCCACCGGACATCGCCTGGGGTCTGGAAGTTGATGCTCTGCCCCACCGCCACGTTGATCTCGTCGACGCCGTAGTCGACATTCATGACCGCTGCAGAGGCAGAGGGGGACGCCGACGCGGATGCCTCGGCCTCGCTGCGTGGCCCGGAACAGCCCGCCAGGGGAACGATCAGCACCACAAGCACCGCAGCCATCGCCTTCATGCGCACGCGTGATCCTCTCGCTGCTGCCCGGCAAGTGTCCACCGCAATCCGGGCATTTCGCGGCCAGCGGGACGGAGATGACTCTGATGACTACCGTCGTGATCATGCGTTCTCCCTCTCGCCTGTTCGGACTGCTGACCGCTGGGACCACCGGCAGCATGGTGCTGCTGGGCCTGGCGGCCCTGCCCCCGGCAACCGCCCAACTGTCCGACATCGCAGTCGTGTCGACCAAGGCGGATGCGGGGCCCGGCTCGCTGCGGCAGGCCATCATCGACGCCAACAATGCGCCATCGGACTTCCGGATCGTCTTCGGAGTCGTGGGGCGCATCACGTTGGAGTCGCCGCTACCGACCATCACCCATCCCGTCGACATCGACGGAACACCCGAGACCCTGGCGGCGACCGGTGCTGCCGCAGCTCCGTTCATCGAGATCGACAACAATGGCAATCGGGGCCTGGTCTTCACCGCCGCCGCGTCGGGATCGCGCCTGCACCGGCTCTCGATAACTCGCGCCTCGGGCGACGGCGTTCGCATTGCCGCCAGCGATATGACGGTCACCCACAACTACATCGGCCTGACCCCGGCAGGCACCCGCGCCGGCAACGGAGGCGACGGGATGGAGTTGACCAAGGGAAGCAGCGGAAACCGCATCGGCGACAACCCCACCCTCGAGTCAGGTGTGGTGAGCAACGTGTTCTCCGGCAACTCCGGAAGCGGACTGCGACTCACCGGATCGTCCAACAATACGATCCGAGCGAATCGCTTCGGCACCGACCCGCTTGGCGACACCGCCGTCCCCAACGGCGGCGATGGACTCACGGTGGCGGACGGATCCAAGCGCAACACCATCGGCGGTCGCGCCTACACCGACTCGTCCACCGGCCAACAGAACAACCCCACCGGATCGGAGGGGTCCGTCACCCCGGTCTTCATCGTCCCCCCGATGGGCAACCAGTCATCAGGCAACAAGGGCAACGGGATCGCGATCACGGGAAAGTCCGATCGCAATGTCCTGAACGGCAACTTCGTGGGCACGACGGCCGATGGCAACGCCGCGCTGGGGAACCACAAGGACGGGATCCTGGTCCTGAACTCGAATCGCACGGTGGTGCAGGGGTGCCGAGTCAAGAACAACCCGTTCGTCTACTACAACATCATGGCAGCGAACCGGGGAGATGGCCTCGAGGTCCGCAACTCCGACCACACCACGATCCAGGCCAACTTCTTCGGTGTGGGAGCCAACAACACCGCGCTTCTGGGAAACGGCGGGAACGGCATCCTGATCTCGGGTGATTCCACCGACATCCAGGACGGCGGCGTGATCCCCCTGGGGAATGTGACGGCCGCCAACAAGGGCAACGGAATCGCCCTCACTGACACGGCATCCGGCTACACGACGTTCAACACTTTCGGCGGGCTCCTCGCGTTCAAGGGCGCGGCGCCGAATCGGAAGAACGGGATCCTGATCACGTCGACCGGCGGGGATCAACTTATCCGAACCTGCGTGTTCTCCGGGAACCGCAAGAACGGGATCGTCCTGGCCGGCCACGCCACAGGGGTCACCGTGAACCCGAACTTGGTGGGTCTGGACACGCGCGGCACCGGAAAGTTGTCCAACGGCCGCAACGGCATGGTGATCACCGGTCATGCGCACGGCAACACGATCGGGGGCAACAACAAGTCGGTCATCCGCCAGAACACCTTCTCCGGCAACGGCGGGTGGGGCCTGGTGATCAGCGGAAAGGCACACGACAACACCGTCTTCGACACCTACCTCGGATCCAACATCGAAGGCGTGCACAAGGGCAGAGCACTCCCCCGGGTCGGCAACGCCAAGGGAGGGTTGAAGGTGACCGGGAAAGCGCACGACAACCGGGTCGCCTACCGCCGGGGAGCCAGGGTCAACAAGCTGATCAGTGGGAACGAAGGACCGGGCGTGGTGATGACCGGGAAGACGCGATCGAACCACGTGCTGAACACGTACATCGGGGTCGGACGGACCGGCAAGTGCCTGCTGAACAAGGGGCCGAACGTGATCGACCGCGGGACGGCGAACGTGTTCCGCGGCAACACCTACTGCGCACCTCCGCAAAGGGACGGCGATCGGCCCGGCGGGACCAACGGGCTGGGCTGATCGGAGGTACGGGCCGAACTCCCCCTTGGCTTCGATACGCCGCTTCGCGGCTACTCACCCCGCGGGGGGTGGGACGCAACGCCGCTTCGCGGCTACTCACCCCGCGGGGGGTGGGTACGCGACGCCGCTTCGCGGCTACTCACCCCGCGGGGGTGGGATGGTCGGCTGCCGGTGTCAGGTCGGGCAGGGGCTGCGGGGTGAGTGCCGCCGGAGGCGGTGTATCGAAGCCCGCCCAGGTCGGCCTTGACCTACGCGAACACCGGGGGGAACGCCGAACTCCCCCTTGGCTTCGATACGCCGCTTCGCGGCTACTCACCCCGCGGGGGGTGGGACGCAACGCCGCTTCGCGGCTACTCACCCCGCGGGGGGTGGGTACGCGACGCCGCTTCGCGGCTACTCGCCCCGCGGGGGGTGGGAGGGAATGCCGCTTCGCGGCTACTCACCCCGCGGGGGGCGGGACGCAACGCCGCTTCGCGGCTACTCATCCCTGGGGGGTTCCCCTGCTTCGCGGGGCGCTTCAGGCTTTGTCCAGGCGGCGGCTCAGGCCCTTGTTGATCGCCTTCAGCACCGCGATGCGGGCATAGAGCTTGTTGTTCGCCGGAATGACATGCCATCGGGCCTGGTCCGAGGTCGTGCGTAGCACCATCTGGTCCACCGCCTGGACGTACTCGTCCCACTTCTCGCGGTTGCGGTAGTCCTCTTCGGTGATCTTGTGCTGCTTGTAGGGAGTGTCCTCGCGGGCCTCGAACCGGGCCAACTGCTCCTCCGGCGAGATGTGCATCCAGAACTTGGCGACATAGTTGCCCCGTTCGACCAACTGCGCCTCGAAGTCGTTGATCTCGTCATAGGCCCGTTGCCACTCGGCGGGCTGGGCGAACCCCTCGACCCGTTCGACCAGTACCCGGCCGTACCAGGTGCGATCGAAGATGACGAACTTGCCTTCCGGCGGGATGTCGCGCCAGAACCGCCACAGGTAGTGGTACTTGCGCTCCTGCTCGGTGGGAGCAGCCACCGGGATCACCCGGAAGTCACCTGCTTCGAGCGCGCCGGTCACGCGTCGGATGACGCCGCCCTTGCCGCCGGCGTCCCAGCCCTCGAAGGCGAGGACCGATGCGACTCCCTTCTTGCGTGCCTCGATGGCCAGGCGGTGCAGTTTGGCCTGCTCCTTGGCCAACTGTTTGCGGTAGTCGGGTTTGTCGAGCTTCTTGGTGAGGTCGACCCCGGACAGCACGTTCGCCTTACCGTCGAACTCGCCGAACACCGACGAGGCGACGGCCGGTCCGGGGTTGGCGTGTTCCTCCAGTCGGGCGCTGAGTGCCGCCAGGATCGTGCGCGCCACCGTCAGGTCGCGGTAGCGATCATCGGTCGCTTCGACGATCGTCCACGGCGCTCCGGGACCGCTCGTCTCACGCAGGATCCGCTCTGCGATGGGCAGGACCGGACCCAGATTGTCCAACGCCGCCCAGTCGCGGGAGTGGATCTGCCAACCGGATTCGGGATCGTTCGACGCCTTCTTCAACTTCTTGCGCTGCTTCTTGGCCGGGGTATGCAGGAAGAACTTCAGAACCAAGGCACCGTCGGCGACCAGCTGCTCCTGCATCTTCGAGATGTGGTTGAGCCACTTGCTGAAGTCGGGTTCACCGATCTCACCTTCGGCCCGCAGCGATGCCGCCCGCATGAGGCCACCGACGAAGATCGCGGAGCGACCCTTCGCCGGGATGGAGCGCCACAGACGCCACAACTGGGGCCGTTCGTTCTCCTCTTCTGTGGGGTCGAGGAAGACGCGGGTCGCCGCGTACCGGGCGTCCATCCACTCGTTGAGCCGGTTGACCATCTGGTTGGCAGCGATCCGGTCGTCACCGGCGATCCAGATGATCACGGGGAAGTCCGCGTTGCGCAGGTCGTACTGGGCGTTGATCAGACCGACCCGAAGATCCGGCACTGCTTTCTTGTAGTCCGCCTTGCTGATCGTGTTACCGACTTCCGCGACTTCCAGCATGCCCACTCCTCGTTTCCCACGTCGTCGCAGCGAGTATCGCAGCGACGGCCGGACGATGCCCGGTGTCCGACCGTCGCTGCGACTTCAGGAGGGGTCGTTCGGATCAGCGCCGACGATGGCGCCGCCGGGGCATCAGGACGCTCAGGGCGATCCGCTCCTGGTCGCGGAGCGAGCCATCCGGTACGAAGCGCACCTGCCCACCCTGCGCGATCACGAGTTCGACGAGTTCGTCGATGGCGTCGTCGATCACGTCCGGATGTTCCCGATCGGTGGCGGGGAGCAGCATCGTGCCGTCCGGGCTGAGCCGAGCGGGCATCGCGTAGGACTGTTCGACGAGCAGCAACTCCGGCCGTTCCGACACAGCCGCGTGCCACGCCGACGCCAGACCATGCACGACCTCACGTCCCGGCATGCGCGCCTCGAGGGTGTCCTGGGCGGCGGCTTCGAGATCGGCAAGATGCTCGGCCAACAACGGCCGCACCATCCGCTCCAGGCGCCGCGCGCTGGGATTGCCGCCACCGCTGCGAGCGAGGGCGATGATCCGCCCCGACAGCTGAGTGACGTTCAGGTAGTCGCTCAACACCCGATCCGCGGCCATCACGACCACCGGCTGCGGGTCAGCCGTGACTTGTTGATGGACCAGCCGATCCGCCCGCCGCAGGAACGACCGGGTCAGTTCCCGTCGCCGGGCGTCTTCTCGGGCCGGCCGCGCCCCACGCCGTCGCCCGGGTCGGCTGCCCGTGCGGTGGTCGTCGGTCTCGCGCAAGAGCGGGAACCCGTTGTCCTGGACCTCGGTCAACACGCCGGCGGTGGTCTGGAACAGTCGCGCGGAGTCGGGGTCCAGGAGTAACAACAGATAGGGCGGGTTCGCCTGGACCGACGCGACGATGTCGCGAGTGGCGAAGGTGGGGTCCACCACCACCCGATCCTCGACCTCCAGCGGCAAGTGCCGGTACTCGAGGACGTGTTCGGTGGCGAAGAGCGCCAAACCTCGGTCAGTGGGCGATTCCGCGAGCCGATCGGCCAACTGGACGAGTTCGGATACGAGTGCATCGGCATGGGCGACGCCCTCCTGCGTCAACCGTGCATGGACGGTCCGAAGCAGTCCGTCGAGCCGCGCCCGATCGGTCGGGTCCATCCGCACCTGCGGCTTGGTGGTCAGCAGTACCGACACGCACGGGTAATCCCGCACGGAGGCCAAGGTGTGGATATCTGCGATGGTCGGGCGCTGCAGGCCGCCGGCTGGGGGTGCGATCGGGGTGGCAATGCTCATCGGACGTTCCCTCCTGTGGATCAGTGACCCCATTATAGGAACATTGATTCAGGTATTGCAATACCTGATCCATACAGATTGGGTCTATGTCTCGGCCAGGGTCGAGCTGCCGTCGAACAGGACAGTGCGTCGCTGCGGATCGGCCGTCACCAACGTGACGTCCGCCGCCGTCCCCACAGTCAATTGCCCCTTCGCCCGGGCCCGAACGCCCGGGTCTCGGATGACGATGGTGAAGCCGGATCGACGGTCGGAGTCGACCACTGCCGCGGCGAATCGATCCCCCAGCCGCGGTTCGAGCAGGACCGCCTCGATCAGGTTGATCGACTCGCGCTCCAGCGACCGCGACACCCGGGTGGCCCCCATCATGAGGTCGGGCAACTCGCCCAGGGCGGTGGTCACCCACTCGGGGGTGTTCTCGCCGGCCACGGCGGCCAGGGCGATCTCGGTCCCGAACCGGTCCACCAGCCGTCGCAACGGAGCGGTCACGTGCGCGTACGGAGCAGCGACCGCCGAGTGGGTCGACAACTCCGGGGGCGCGCCGGCGAACGTCGTGTAGCCCGCGCCGCGGAGCAGGGTGGTGGCGAGCGACAAGAACGCCAGATGAGCCGGCTGTCGGGGATCGGCCGTGCGGATCAGATCGGCATACGAACCGTCCTGCGGCCACGTCAGTCCCAGCGCCTTGGCGGTGCGTCGCACCCGGGCGAGGTCCGCGGGGGCGGGCGGCGGCATGGTGCGTAGGATTCCGGTCCCGGCGGCGAGCATGAGGTCGGCGGCCGCCATCCCGGTCATGAGGGAGATCTGGGCGTTCCACCCCTCGACGGGCAGTGGCGCGCGGAACGACAGGCGCCATTCGCCGTCGTCGTTCGTGACCACCTGCTCCGGGACCGGGAGGTCGACCCCGCCCCGCTGCCGCTCCTGCTCCTGGCGTCCGAGACCCACGTCGCGCAGACCGATGAGCAGCTCGTCAGCCGCCCCGTCGTCCAGTTGCCGCTGGACCTCGTCGTAGGCGAGTTGCGCCCGGGAAATGATGCGGGCCCGGCGGACATCGGTGCTCCGGACCGCAGCGTCGGAGTCCAGGTCGAGGGTCCACACCACCGCCGGTCGCTCCTGCTGGGGCAGCAGGCTGGCCGCCCCCTCCGATAACTCGGCGGGGTGCAGCGGGATGCGGCCGTCGGGTGCATACAAGGTGAGGCCCCGCTGCCGGGCCTCAGCGTCCAGGACCCCTCCCGGGATCACGAACGCCGCCACATCCGCTATCGCGTACCGCACGCGATAGCCCCTCCCCCGACGCTCCACGTGAACCGCCTGATCCAGGTCCATCGATCCTTCCGGATCGATCGTGACGAAGGGGATGTCCGTTGCGTCGTCGTACCGGGACAGCGGGACTGTTGCGGCCCGCGCAGCTGCGAGCACATCGGGCGGGAAGTCCGCGGGAATGCCGAGCTCGCGCCGGACCTCCCCCAGACCCTGACGCACGGCAGCATCCTGGGCGGCCAGCGTGACCTGTCGCGATGTCATGAAGTCACCCTGGCAGAGTCATGGAGAAAGATCCTGCCGGATCGGAGCGGCTCAGTGACTCCCTCGGACCAGCATGCAGCCGCACTCCTCGCAATGGATCACCGCGTCGACTGGTTCGGCCATCACCTCCGCCACTTCGCGGGGCGGCAACTGGAGTCGGCATCCGCCACATTGATCACCGGTGAGGGCCGCGACAGCCACCGGCAGCCCACGGCCAAGCTGTTCGTAGTGGGTCATCAGCTCGGCCGGAATCGACTCCGCTACTCGCGCGCGTTCCGCAACCAGTTCCTGCTCCTCGCTGCGGGCTTCCTCCGCGCCGGAACTGTCTTCGGCGCGGGCGGCCACCAGGGCTTGGGTCTCGTCCGCTTCCCGCTCTTCCAATGCCCTGATCTGCTCGGCGACCTGGTCAGCCTCTTCGAGCAGCTGCAACTCGATCTCCTCGAGTTCGGCCACCCGGCGGGTCAGCGAGGACAACTCGTGTTCGACTTCGCGCTGCACCCGCGCCGACGCACCGGAATCGGCCATCTCCTGATCGCGCGCCAGGCGCACCCGGACCCGGGCGGTCTCGGTCTCGGACTTGGCGATAGCGCGCTGAAGATCTTGTCCGCGAGTGCGCGCGGCCACCAACTCGCGGTGGACGGCAGCCACCCGCGCCTCTTGATCGGCCACGGCCCGAGCACTGACCGCCCGGGACTTCCCGCGCCGGACCCGCGCAAGGCGCAGGTCGACATCCTGCAGTGACAGCAGAGCCAGTTGGTCGAACGGGTCAGCCTTCATGCGGTGCCTCCTGCAGGGATGTACCCGGTCCACGGATCTGTCGGCGCAGCATCCGCGGTGGCAGTGAGAGTCCATCCTGCTGCCGCGGCATCGGTCTGGAGCTGCTGGGCCCACCCCGCCAGCCACAACGATTCACCGGACGCGTGCGGGATATCGATCAACGCAGTCGTGGTGTCGGCCAGGAAGTCCGTTGCCGGATGGTGTCGCAGATCGCCCGTGATGTACACATCGACACCGAGCCGCGTCACATCCCCGAGCAAGGAGTCACCAGCCCCGCCACACAGCGCTGCCGAGGCCACCGGCCGATCGGGCGAACCGGAATACCTCACCGGAGCAGCACCCGCCGGCAGCGCTGCGGCGAGGCGAGCCGCCACCTGCGCGACGGTGGTCGGCTCCACCTGACCCCAGCGACCGATGCCCGTCTGGCCCGGGATCGCTCGCGACGCAACCAGGCTGAACGCCGGCTCCTCGTAAGGGTGTACCTGCCGCAGGGCGGCGATGACGTCCGCCCTTGCCGACTCAGCGACGACCATCTCGATGCGCGCCTCGTCCACATGTTCGATCTGTCCCGTGGTGCCGATGTGCGGCTCGGCCCCCGACAGGGGACGGAACTGGCCCGTCCCGGAGACCTGGTAAGCACAGGAGTCGTAGTCCCCCATGCGTCCGGCACCGGCCTGCGCCAGAGCGTCGATCAGTCGATCGGCGTGGTCGTGGGGCGTGTAGACGACGAGGCGGTCGGGAACGGCCGGGGCCAAAGGCCGGATGGGTCGGCGCGACGTCAGGCCGACCACGTCGGCCAAGGCATCGTTGACACCATTCGTGGCCTGGTCGGCGTTCGTATGCATCGTGAACAGCGCACAGCCGGACCGGATCAACTGCGCCAGGCTGCGCCCCTTGCGGGTGGACTCTGCCACCGAGTGCACGCCCCGCAGGAGCATCGGGTGGTGGGTGACCAGCAGATCGACACCCGCTGATACCGCAGCGTCGATGACCGGCGGCAGTGGATCGACAGCGAATCGGACCGACGTCACCGGTGCCGCCGGATCGCCGGTCACCAGACCGACGTGATCCCACTCCTCTGCGGTACTGGGGTCGGCACGGTGGTCGAGCAGGGCGATCACCTGTGACAAGGTGGGGGACACCCTCGAAGCGTACCGTCGGCGGGGTGTCGGACCATCGACGCAGGATCCCTCTCATGATCGATCGAATCGCCAAACTGCTCGCCAAGGCCGAGTCCGCTGCCACCCCCGAAGAGGCCCATGCCTACTTCGAGAAGGCGCAGGCGCTGGCCACCGCCCACTCCATCTCGCTGGCCCGGGCGCGACTGCACCATCGCGGATCAGCCCGAGCGCCCGACCCGGTGCACCGAACCATCCGCGTGGGGGAACCGCGACGGCACTCGAACCGACCGCTCGTGACGCTGATGGCCGTGGTGGCCGAGGTGAACGACGTCAAGATCGACGTGGCGCACAACTCGACGTACGTCATCGCCTATGGCTTCGCCGACGACATCGACGCCGCTGAGCACCTGTGGAGTCACGTAGCCACCCGAATGACCCGATTCGCCGATCACTACCTGACCGCTGGGCAGTGGCGTTCCGATGTTCGCTACGTACGCGATCGACGGGGTTATCGCGCCGCGCCCATGACCAAACAGACTGCGCGAGCCACGTACTACGACTCGTTCATCACCACATTGCACAGTCGGCTGACCGCAGCGCGTGACACGGCGGTGCGCGCCGCAGACACGCAACAACCCGCGGGACACCACGAACCGGGGGCAGCGTTGGTCTTACGGGAGAAGGCTGTTGCCGTGGGCTCCTACTACGCCAACCAGTCAAGTGCCCGGGGAACCTGGTCGGGCCGATCCACAGTCATCGGTGAGTCGGAATCAGCCCGGCGGGCCGGTGCCCGAGACGCCCGTACCGTCGACCTCCGTGACTCGTCGTCGCTGACGGGTCCACGTCCCGCCCTCCCCTCGTGAGCCCTTGATGGATCGACAATGTGGGTGGGGCCCGGCCCGGCCGCGGCGGGTGGTCCCGTGACCAATCGACCAACGGCGGTCTACGGCGCCGAGGACCAAGTGTCCGCGGTGTTGGATCGCGGTGGGGTGGTCGACTTCCACGGCAGCAGGTTGGATCTACCGCGGCAGCGCCGGTTCGGCAACCTCGACTCGGTGCGCCGATACCTCACCGCCATTCGGCTGCAACCGTGGGGCGGCATCGACGCGCCACTTCCGTCGGTGCGCTGTCGCCGTGGTCCGACGCGCGCTCACTGGACGGCACCCGGCGAGATCGCCCTTCCCGAGTCCGAGCGCTGGGCGATGACTGAGATGGTGCTCCTGCACGAGTACACACATCACCTGCAGTGGCACCGAACCGGCGCGACAACACATGATCGGGACTTCTGCGTGATCATGTGTGACCTGGTCGCTGGTGCGGTGTCGCCGTCCGCCGCTCTAGTCCTGCGCGCCGCGTACGACGCGGCCGGGGCATGGGAGTAGGGATCCGAACGGTCCGCCGCCGCGTCGAAGGGACATGAGACGTCTCATCGCAGTCATCGGACTGCTCACTGTGATCGTGGGACTCACCGGCTGTGGGCTGATGTCGCAGCCGGCCTTGGCACCAGAGGCGCCGGGCACACAAGAGGAGACTCGCAGCGACGGATCGGGTGTCGCGGACTCCGTCGATGCGGCGGAACCGACCGCAGACCGGTCCGTGGTTCGTACCGCTGTGGTCACCGTGGGAGCGGACGATCCGACCGCGGCCGGACGTCGCGCCGAGTCGGCCGCGACCGACCTGGGCGGCTACGTCGAATCGGTCAGTACCGACGGCGATCGCACCGCCACCGTCGTGCTCCGGGTCCCGGCCGACCGCTACGACGCCGCCCTCGCAGTACTCCGCGAACAGGGCGAGGTGATGTCCTTGGAGGTGGCGGCCGACGACGTGACCGCCACTCAGACGGATCTCGATGCGCGGATCCGGGCACAACGGGCCAGCGTCGCCCGGGTGCAGGACCTGATGAAACGGGCCGGAAGTCTGTCCGAGGTCGTGCAGGTGGAGCAGGAACTGGCCTCCCGGCAATCCGAACTCGAGTCGCTGGTTTCCCAAAGGGACCGACTGGCCGATCAAGTCGCGTTGGCCACCATCACTGCCACCTTCGTGCCACACGGCGGTTCGGGTTCGCCGGGCTGGTGGACTCCCGCCGGTGACGCCCTGGTGGCGGCCTGGCAGGGACTGGTGGTGCTGGTCGCGGCGCTGTCGCCCGTCATCGTGCTGGCCGCAGTCGCCGCCGCAGCCACGCTTGCCGTGGTGCGGCGGAC
>WBZL01000312.1_pt2 | contig 28399 bp, 19 predicted proteins | sample 5204291 | NCBI WGS metagenome assembly WBZL01 (sample SAMN12344345, study PRJNA552823) | activated sludge metagenome | biome: Activated sludge suspended growth; feature: Nitrification reactor; material: Wastewater; isolation source: activated sludge from nitrification reactor of wastewater...
CGCCCATCGGCTCGCCTCCTCGTCCGCGGCCCGGGTGACACCCGGTCCCGCCCCTCGTACGCTCATGGATCCGCGGCTCGTGCCGATACTGAACACGGTTCCCGTGTCCTCCAACCCCCCGGGGAGCAAGGAACGTCTGCGTGCTGAACCCGGCAGCGATCGGAGCGGTCGGCGTCGACGCCGGTCTCGTCGCGGCCCTGACCAGCACCGTCGCGATCGGCGCCTCCGCGGTGGCGGTCCGGGCCCGCCGAGCGGTCCGGCGCACCACGGCCGAACTGGAGCGCCTGGCCGCCCACGATGCCGTCAGCGATCTGCCCAACCGGTCGGGTCTGCGCGGCTGGCTGGAGGCCGACCTGGCCGGTGCCGCCGGCCAGACCACCGAGATCGGGCTGCTCCTGATCGACCTCGAGCGGTTCCGGCACGTCAACGACATGTTCGGCCGGGAGGTCGGAGACCAGCTCATCCGGGGCGTGGCCGACCGCATCCGTTCGGTGCTCGGCCCCGGCGACCGCCTCGCCCGCTTCGGGGGCGACGAGTTCGCCCTCGTCAGCAGCGGGCTCACCGGAACGAGCGGCCTGGCCAGCCACGCCGCCCGCCTCATCCGCCTCATCGAGCAGCCCTATTCGATCGGGGGCCAGACCATCCGGATCTCGGCCAGCGTGGGGGCCGTGCTGGCCAGTGGTGCCAGCCCCAGCGCCGACGACCTGATCCACCACGCCGACGTGGCTCGGTACCAGGCCAACGCCCGCGGCGCCGGGCAGGTGGTGGTGTACGAGCCGGCGATGTCCAGCGCCCTCACCCCGGCCAACGCCGAGGTCCTGGTGCGCGAGGCCTTGCGCGACGGGGCGTTCCGGCTGCTCTACCAGCCGGTGGTCGACCTGGGCACCGGCAAGGTGATCGGGGCCGAGGCGCTGATCCGATGGGTGACGCGCGACCGGGGCACCCTCGCCCCCGACGAGTTCGTGCCGGTGTTGGAGGAGACCGGGCTCATCGTCCCGGTGGGCACCTGGGTGCTCCAGGAGGCCTGCCGGGAGGCCGCCCGCCTCCGCACGCTGCTGCCCGAACAGCCGCCGCCCACCGTCACGATCAACGTGTCCGCGCGGCAGCTCGCGCACGACGGGTTCGCGGAGACCGTGGCCGCCGCCCTCCGCGACAGCGGTGCCTCGGAGCGTCAGATCCACCTGGAGATCACCGAGGGTGCCCTCATGCACGACGTGGGATCGGCCTGGGCCATCCTGCGCCAGGCCAAGGCCCTCGGCGTGAAGCTGGCGCTCGACGACTTCGGCACCGGGTACTCGTCGCTCTCCTACGTCCGCCGGTTCAGCCTCGACATGTTGAAGATCGACAAGAGCTTCATCGACGGCATCGACGCCAGCCCGGAGGACCGGGCCATCGTGGAACACGTGATCGGCCTGGCCGACGCCCTCGGCATGACCACGGTCGCCGAGGGCGTGGAGCGGCCCGAGCAGCTCCTCTGGCTCCGCCGCCTCGGCTGTCGGATGGCCCAGGGCTACGCCCTGTCCCGCCCGCTCGGGGCCGAGGACCTCGAGGCGCTCCTGCTCCGACGGCGCACCGAGCCCTTCCGGTTCGACGGCGAACCGCTGGACCCCCCTCCGGCCACCGAGACCACCCGCCGCACCTCGTTTCCCTTCGAGACGGAACCGATCCGGGCCTCGGCCCAGCCGACTGCCACCGCGCCGTATCCCGACCCCCGCTCGTCACCCCGACCGCCGAGCGACCGCCACCAGCAGGCCGGCGAACCGGTGGTCGACCTCGTCCGGGGCCTGGCCCACCGGTCGGGCCCCGCCCGGCACCCCGACCCAGCCACACCGGCGGTCGATGCGCCGCCCATGGTGTTCGCCGACCCGGCGGCGTCGGGCTCGGACCCGACGCCACGGGTCGACCGGCCCGACGACGACCGCTCCGCCGCACCCACCGGGGTGCCGGGCGAACTGGTGGCCACACCCGCCGCACCCCAGGCGGGCGCCACGCGCCTGGGTCTCCCGCGCTTCCGTGAGTACCGGCCGGCGACCCCGGCCACCCCGTCGGCCGACGCCGACCTCGACGCACCCTGATCCGGGCGGCCGCCACGGGGGTCGGGCTGGTGTCGCCCGGACTCGTGTCGGCCCACGGATCGGCCACCCCGGCCCGGGCGCGACGATCGCCCCGGCCGAAGGGCGGGGCGATCAGCGGCCGTACCGGAACGGGCCCGGTGGCAGGACGGTCAGGCCGTGGCGCGCACCAGGGCGTGTTGCACCAGTTCCAGCAACGCCGACTTGGTCGACTCGCGCTCGCGGGCGTCGACCAGGAACACGGGCGTGTCGGGTGACACCGCCAGGGCCTCGCGGACATCGTCGGGCGAATGGCTGACCTGCCCGTCGAAGCAGTTCATGCCCACCACGAACGGGATGCGGTGCTCCTCGAAGTAGTCGACCGCCGGGAAGCAGTCCTCGAGCCGGCGGGTGTCGATCAGCACCACGGCGCCGATGGCCCCGCGGACCAGGTCGTCCCACATGAACCAGAACCGGTCCTGGCCCGGCGTGCCGAACAGGTAGAGGATGAGGTCGGACCCGAGCGTGATGCGCCCGAAGTCCATGGCCACCGTGGTGGAGGTCTTGGTGGACACCTTCGACGTGTCGTCGACCCCTTCGCTCACCCGGGTGAGGGCGGCCTCGGTGGTGAGGGGTTCGATCTCGGAGATCGAACCCACGAAGGTGGTCTTGCCCACCGCGAAACCGCCGGCGACCACGATCTTGACCGGCATCGGCGCGGGGCCGGCCGGGACATCGGCTGCGCCTGTGGCCATGTCAGAGGGCTTGGAGACCATCGAGGACCCTTTCGAGGAGTCGGAGATCAGGACGGCCAGAGGCCGACCGGGAGTTGACGGCGACATATCCCTCTTCGATGAGGTCGCCGAGGACCACGCGGGTGACCCCGAGTGGGAGGTGCAGGCGGGCGGAGATCTCCGCCGTGGACTGCGGGGAGCTGAGGAGACCGACGATCTGGCCCCGCTCGAGAGGAAGGCCCGATCCGGTCTGCTCGCCCTTGGGCGTGCGGTAGACGATCGCTTCGATGTCGACCTCGGTGCGGGCGCGGGTGCGCCCACCCGTGATGGCGTACGGCCGGACCCGCAGGCCCCCAGCGTCGCCGAACGAGCTCATCGCGGAAGCGCCCCCTGGAGCTCGGCGCGCAGCTCAGGTGTGAGCACGGCTCCGGCCCGCTCGACCAGGACGGCCATCTCGTAGCCGACCAGGCCCACGTCGCAGGTGCCGTCGGCCACGACCGCCAGGCAGGAGCCGTCGCTGATCCCGGTGACGAAGAGGAAGGCGTTCTCCATCTCGATGATGATCTGGGTGACTGCCCCACCGTTGAAGCGGGTGGCCGTGCCGTAGGCGAGCCCGATGAACCCCGACGCCACGGCGGCGAACCGGTCCGCGGAGTCGCGGTCGAGGCCTCGGGACACGGCCATCGGGAGACCGTCGGCCGATACGACCACCGTCTCCTGCACGCCCGGGACCCGATCGACGAAGTTCTCGACCAGCCAGTTGACGTTGCGCGCTGCCGCGCTCAGATCACTCATTCGGTTCCTTCTCCTCTGGGGAGCCGGTCGGGACCGGTTCCTCGGTGCGCGCTCGCTGCTGGCCGGCCCGGAAGCCCGACAGCAGGTTGCGAACCTCGTCTGGTGACCGCCGGGTGGCGCTGACGCCCCGCTCGCCGTCGGCGCCGGGGATGGCCCGACTGCCCGCCCCCGCACCCGCCTCGCGCGGCGTGCGGCGCTTCAGGCCCGAGGTGGTGGTGGCCTCGGCCACCGGTGCCGCCGGAGCGGGTGCGGCCGCCGCCGGGACCGGCTCGGGGGCCGGGGCCGGGGCCGGGGTCCGAGTGGGAGCCGGGGTGCGGGCGGGAGCCGGGGCCGGAGCGGGTGCCTCGGCCGGAGCGGCATCGTCGGTACGACCGAAGAGCCGGGGGGGCGCCGCGTCGTCGAGGAAGAACGGCTTGCTCTCCCCCTCGCCAGCGGGCACGGGCGGAGCTGCGGCCGGGCGGGGCGTGGGCCGGGCCCGGGGCGGCAACGACGGCGCCGATGGCGGTGGGCCGTCGAGGTGACCGGCGGGCTCGACGGTGGGCTCGGGCTCGACCGGGGCGGCGGGGGGCAGTTCCTCGACCACGGGGGCCACCTCGGCCACCGGCTCGGGCGTGGGCTCCGGGGTGGGCTCCGGCGCCGCCACCGGTGCCGCGATGGGTTCGGTCGGGTCGGGCTCCGCCCCTCCCCGTCGGGCGGGGAGGCCGTCGTCGGCCCCGCCCTTGGCCCGGCGGTTCGGGAGGCCGGTGGAAGGATCGGTCTCGGGCAACGCCGCGGTGCGGCGGGCCACCGGACCCGTGGGCGCCGGCTCGGGTGCGGCGGGAGCCGGCGGGGCGTCAGGCGCCGCTGGGGCCTCGGCGGGAGCGAAGCTGAGCGGCGCCAGCCCGCCGGCCACCTCGTCGAACGACGGCGGGGCCGGGGCGGCCGCAGCGGCGTTGGGGGCCGGTGCGGGCGCGGCCACGGCGGCGGGCACCTGCGACTCGGGCACGCCGCCGGGGGTGTCGGTCACCAGGTTGGGCGGCACGGTCACCACGGCCGTCACGCCACCCGACGGCGAGGCCATCATGCGGACGCTGATGCCGTGACGGCCGGCGAGACGACCGACCACGATGAAGCCGAGCGAGCGGGACAGCGCCAGGCCCACGAGGGGCGGCTTGGCCAGCGACTCGTTGGCCTCCTGGATCTGCTCGGCCGACATGCCGATGCCGTGGTCAGTGACCGAGACGACGTAGCCGTCGGCCTTGGTGCGGTGGCCCACGACCTCCACCCGGGTCTCGGGCGGAGAGAAGTTGGTGGCGTTCTCCATCAGCTCCGACAGCAGGTGGGCGAGGTCGGCCGCCACGTTGGAGGCGACGAGGATCTCGTCGAAGCTGAGCAGGTCGATCCGCCCGAAGTCCTCGACCTCGGCGAGGGCGGCCCGCACCACGTTGGCGAGGGGAGCCGGACGGCCACGGCGGCGGGGCGGCTCGGCCCCGGCGAGCACCAGCAGCGACTCGGCGTTGCGGCGCATGCGGGTGGCCAGGTGGTCGAGTCGATACAGGTTCTCGAGCTGGTCGGGATCCTCCTCGCCACGCTCCAACTCGTCGATGAAGTCGATCTGGCGGTCGAGCAGCGCCTGGTTGCGGCGAGCCAGGTTGACGAACATCTCGCCGATGCCCTTGCGGAGCAGGGCGGCCTGCTCCGCGGCCACCTCGCCGGCCACCCGTTGCACGTCGTTGAAGGCGTTGGCCAGCCGGCCGATCTCGTCGTTGGACTCGACCTCGATCGGGACGAGGGCCCCCATCTCGAAGGCCACCTCGTCCTCGGAGGGGTTCCGCAGCCACTCCACCAGGCGGGGCATCTGCTCGGTGGAGAGCCGGTCGGCGGCCTCGGTGAGGTGGTCGAGCGGGCGGGTGATGCGCCGGGCCAGGAGCACGGCGGCCAACAGGGCGACCAGCAGGGCCGCGATGCCGCCGAGCACGAAGCGGTTGGCCGCCGACTCGGCCGCGCTGCGGGAGGCGTCGGCCCGGGCGATCACGTCGGCGTAGAGGTCGACCTCGACGTTGTGGAGGTCCTCGAGCTGGCCGGTGGTGGCCTCGATGGCCTCAGCGGTGTCGAGCTCGAACGTGGCCTGGTCGATCGACCCGTCGACGAGCCCCACGAAGTCCCGGTTGATGCTCCCACGGATGTCGTCGAAGGCGATGCGGGCTTCTGAGGTGAGGGCGTCGCGGATCTCGCCCTTGCGCTCGGTGTCGGCGATCGAGTTGAGCAGGGTGAGGGCGGCGTCCTCGGCCTGGCGTTGCACTCGGAGGGACTCGTAGAGGCTGCGGACCGTGAGGACCGACTCGTCCTCGGAGTCGAGCACCGGCTCCACGCCCACGGCGCCGGCGCCGGCGAGGATCGAGCCCTGCTGGGCGATGGTGGCCTTGAAGGCGGCCAGGGCCGCCGCCGTGCGCAGGTCGTTGGCCACCTGCGGGTCCGAGAGGGTGGAGGCGATGGAGTCGTTCACCTCGAGGAAGGTGGACTGGAGGGCGTCATAGGTGGTGGCCACCTGGTCCCACCGGTAGCCCTGGTCGACGGCGCTGCGGATGAACCGGAGCTTGTCGGCGGCATCGGCGGCCAGCGTGGCGGCGGAGCGGAACGCCGCCGAGGTGCCGGTGAGGTCGGCCTGGCGTTCGAGCACGTCGGCCATCACGGCGTCGGTGTTCTTGCGGGAGGCGGCGACCTCTGCCTTGTAGGCCTCGCGGTTGGAGCCCACGAACGCCGTGCCGTACAGCGATTCGAGCTGGAGGGCGTCGACCACGTCGGAGTTCGCCCGGGCCAGAGCCGTGAGGTTCTCCACGTTCCGGCTGGCACTGGCGGTCTCCATGCGGGACCGGGCACCGAGGGCGGCGAGCAGCACGATGATGACCAGTGGCACGGCCACCAGGAGCATCAGCTTGTTGCGGATCTTCAGGTTGTCGAACAAGGTCTACCTCGCACGTGGGTGAGACATGGGTGGCACACGTGCGGCACCGGTTGTACAGATCGGCCGACAGCCGTCCTTCTTGAGCGTGCGACGATGCACTCCCGGGTCTTTTGGTCCGAACGACCTACGGTGGCTCGCACTACGCTGCGCCCGACCGACGAACGCGGACCCCGTCCGCGGCGTACAGACACAGAGCGGGAGAACCCCACGACATGAGCGACTTCTCACAGGGACCGGGCTGGTGGCAGGCCTCCGACGGCAAGTGGTACCCGCCCGAGCAGGCCCCGGGTGGCCAGGCGGCCGCCGCCCCCGGCATGGGTGCCCCCACGGTCGGTCCGGGCGCCTTCGCCAACGCCGCCCCGGCCGGCGGCGCACCGCTGGCCGAGTGGATCCAGCGGGTGGTCGCCTGGCTCATCGACGGCGCCATCATCTTCGCCTTCTACATCGTGATCTGGATCCTCGCCCTGGTGCTGGGCGCCGTGTCCGACGCCCTGGGTGCCATCGTGCTCATCGTCGGCTACCTGGCTGCCGTGGGCTACTCGTTCTGGATCTACTACCTGAACGGCGCCACCGGTCAGTCGCCCGGCAAGGCCCTCACCGGCCTCAAGGTGGTGAGCGAGACCGATGGCTCCCTGATCGGCGGCGGCATGGGCATCGTCCGGGGCCTGGCCCACTTCCTGGACTCGCTGGTGTGCGGACTCGGCTACTTCCTGCCGCTGTTCGACGCCAAGAAGCAGACCATCTCCGACAAGGTCATCAAGACGGTCGTGCTGGCCAACCAGGAGAAGAAGCCGTTCGGCCCCGACATCTTCAAGGCCTGACCGGCTCAGCGGCGGCCTGGAGCTCCAGGCGCCGTAGGACGACACGAGGCCCCGGGGTTCGCCCCGGGGCCTCGTCGCGTGCGGGCTGGGGCCGTGGTGGCGCCTCGAGACCGGCGGAGCGCAGGTCTCGGGGCCTGGGTTCAGCGCAGGCCGACGGCGGTGGGTTCCACCGGGCTGGGCAGATCGGTGCGACCCATGAGGAACCGGTCGACCGAAGCGGCCGCCGCCCGGCCCTCGGCGATGGCCCACACGATGAGGCTCTGACCCCGGCCCATGTCGCCGGCCACGAACACGCCCTCCACGTTGGTGGCGTAGTCCAGGTCGCGGGCCACGTTGGAGCGGGGGTCGAGCTCCACCCCGAACTGCTCGGTGATCCAGGCGGACTCGGGCCCGGTGAAGCCCATGGACAGGAACACGAAGTCGGCTTCGAGCTCGAAGTCGGTGCCCTCGACCTTGGTGAAGCGGCCGTCGACCATCTCCACCTCGTGGGCCCGCAGCGCCTTCACCCGGCCGTTGCCGTCGTCGAGGAAGCACTCGGTGTTCACCGAGAACAGGCGCTCCCCCCCCTCTTCGTGGGCCGAGGCGGTGCGGAACATGAGCGGCCACGTGGGCCACGGCGTGGACTCGGCCCGGTGGTCGGGAGGCCGGGGCATGATCTCGAACTGGTGGATCGCCTTGGCGCCCTGGCGGTGGGCGGTGCCCAGGCAGTCGGCGCCGGTGTCACCACCGCCGATGATCACGACGTTCTTGCCGGCCACGTCGATGGGCGAGCTGAGCAGGTCGCCCTCCTGCACCCGATTGGCCAGCGGCAGGTACTCCATGGCCTGGTGGATGCCGGCCAGCTCCCGACCCGGGATGGGCAGGTCCCGGGCGTGGGTGGCGCCGCCGGCCAGGACCACGGCGTCGAACTCGGCCCGCAGGTCGTCGGCGGTGAGGTCGGTGCCCACGTTCACCCCGGTGCGGAACTCGGTGCCCTCGGCGCGCATCTGGTCCAGACGACGGTCGAGGTACTGCTTCTCCATCTTGAACTCGGGGATGCCGTAGCGGAGCAGGCCGCCGATGCGGTCGGCCCGCTCGAAGACCACCACGGTGTGGCCGGCCCGGGTGAGCTGTTGGGCCGCGGCCAGCCCGGCGGGACCGGAGCCGACCACGGCCACCTTCTTGCCGGTGCGCACGTCGGGTTCGATGGGCACCACCCAGCCCTCGGCCCAGGCCGTCTCGATGATGGAGACCTCGACCTGCTTGATGGTGACCGGATCCTGGTTGATGCCGAGCACGCACGCCGACTCGCACGGCGCCGGGCAGAGGCGGCCGGTGAACTCGGGGAAGTTGTTGGTGGCGTGCAGGCGCTCGATGGCCTCCTGCCAGCGGTCCCGGTACACGAGGTCGTTCCAGTCCGGGATCAGGTTGCCGAGCGGACAGCCCTGGTTGCAGAACGGGATGCCACAGTCCATGCAACGGCTGGCCTGGGTCTGGAGTCGCTCGGCGGGGAACTCCTCGTAGACCTCCTTCCAGTCCTTGAGGCGGACCGGCACGGGGCGCCGGACGGGCACCTCCCGGCCGTGCTTCAGAAATCCCTGGTAATCGCCCATGTCTCGTTCCTCAGCCCTTGGCGGCGGCCATGATGGCCTCGTCGATGTCGGCTCCGGCCTCCTCGGCGGCCCTGATGGCGCCGAGGACCCGCTTGTAGTCGCGTGGCATGACCTTCACGAACTGGTGGGCCGCGTACTGCCAGTCCGACAGGATGCGACCCGCCACCTCCGAGCCGGTCTCGGACTGGTGGCGGAAGACGGCGGTGACGAGCCACGACGTGTCGAGGTCGTCGAGGGGATCCAGGTCGACCATCTCGCGGTTGACCAGGCCCTCGAAGCGGCCCTCGGGATCCCACACGTAGGCGATGCCCCCGGACATGCCGGCGCCGAAGTTGCGTCCGGTGGAGCCCAGGATCACGGCCCGGCCCCCGGTCATGTACTCACAACCGTGGTCGCCCACGCCCTCGACCACGGCGGTTGCCCCGGAGTTGCGCACGCAGAATCGCTCCCCCGCCCGACCCCGGAAGAACGCCTCGCCGCCGGTGGCGCCGTAGAGGAGCACGTTGCCGGCGATGATGTTGTCCTCGGCCACGAAGTCCGGATCGGCGTCGAGCGCCTGACGGACCACGAGCCTCCCGCCGGAGAGGCCCTTCCCCGCGTAGTCGTTCACGTCGCCGTGGATGCGCAGCGTGACGCCCTTGGGCAGGAACGCCCCGAAGCTCTGACCGGCCGAACCGGTGAAGGTGATGTCGATGGTGTCGTCGGGGAGGCCCAGGCCCCCGTGGCGCTTGGTGACCTCGTGGCCGAGCATGGTGCCCACGGTGCGGTTCACGTTGCGGACGGGGAACTCGAGCTTCACCGGCGTGCCGGTGTCGATGGCGGATCGGGCCGCCGAGATGAGCTGCACGTCGAGCGCCCGGTCCAGCCCGTGGTCCTGGCCCCGGGTGTTGTGCAGGGCGTCGCCGTAGGGCCGTTCGGGCACGTGGAGGATGGGCGTGAGGTCCAGGCCCGACGCCTTCCAGTGGTCGACGGCCCGACGCACGTCGATGGCCTCGGCGCGCCCGACCGCCTCCTGGATGGAGCGGAAGCCCAGCTCGGCGAGGAGCTCACGCACCTCCTCGGCGATGAACTCGAAGAAGTGCTCCACGAACTCGGGCTTTCCCGAGAAGCGGGCCCGCAGCTCGGGGTTCTGGGTGGCCACCCCCACCGGGCAGGTGTCGAGGTGGCAGACCCGCATCATGATGCAGCCCGACACCACCAGTGGGGCGGTGGCGAAGCCGAACTCCTCGGCGCCGAGGAGGGCCGCGATCACCACGTCTCGACCGGTCTTGAGCTGGCCGTCGGCCTGCACCACGATCCGGTCGCGCAGGCCGTTGAGCAGCAGGGTCTGCTGGGTCTCGGCGAGACCGAGCTCCCAGGGGCCGCCGGCGTGCTTGAGCGACGTGAGCGGGCTGGCGCCGGTACCACCGTCGTGGCCCGAGATCAGCACCACGTCGGCGTGGGCCTTGGAGACGCCGGCCGCCACGGTGCCCACGCCCACCTCGGCCACCAGCTTCACGTGGACGCGGGCGGACGGGTTGGCGTTCTTGAGGTCGTGGATGAGCTGGGCCAGGTCCTCGATGGAGTAGATGTCGTGGTGCGGCGGCGGGCTGATCAGGCCCACGCCCGGCGTGGAGTGCCGGGTCTTGGCCACCCACGGGTACACCTTGTGGCCGGGCAGCTGCCCGCCCTCGCCGGGCTTGGCGCCCTGAGCCATCTTGATCTGGATGTCGTCGGCGTGGGTCAGGTACTCGCTGGTGACGCCGAACCGCCCCGAGGCCACCTGCTTGATGGAGCTGCGACGGGTGGGGTCATAGAGGCGTTCGGGGTCCTCGCCACCCTCGCCGGTGTTGGACTTGGCGCCCAGGCGGTTCATGGCGATGGCCAGGGTCTCGTGCGCTTCGGCCGAGATGGACCCGTAGCTCATGGCTCCGGTGGAGAAGCGCTTGACGATCTCCGAGACCGGCTCGACCTCGTCGATCGGCACCGGCTGACGGTCGCCCGCGGTGAGCTCGAACAGGCCCCGCAGGGTGGCCAGGTGGCGCGACTGGTCGTCGACCAGGCGCGTGTACTCCTTGAACACGTCGTAGCGGCCCGTGCGGGTGGCGTGCTGGAGCTTGTAGACGGTCTCGGGGTTGAAGAGGTGGTACTCCCCCTCCCGCCGCCACTGGTACTCGCCGCCCACCTCGAGCTCGCGGTGGGCGCGCTCGGCCGGGCGGTCGGGGTAGGCCCGGGCGTGACGGGCCGCCACCTCGGCGGCGATCTCGTCGAGCCCGATGCCACCGAGCTTGGAGGTGGTGCCGGTGAAGTACTCGTCGACGAGGTCCTGGCCGAGGCCGACGGCCTCGAACACCTGGGCCCCGCAGTAGGACGCCACGGTGGAGATGCCCATCTTGGACATCACCTTGAGCACGCCCTTGCCGGCGGCCTTGATGTAGTTCTTCACCGCCTTGTCGAGCGCCACGTCGGCCAGCGCGCCCCGGGCGATCATGTCCTCGACGGTCTCGAAGGCCAGGTACGGGTTGATGGCGGCCGCGCCGTAGCCGATCAGGAGCGCCATGTGGTGCACCTCACGGGCATCGCCGGCCTCCACCACCAGGCCCACCGAGGTACGGGTCTTCTCCCGGACCAGGTGGTGGTGCACCGCTGCGGTGAGCAGCAGCGACGGGATCGGCGCCAGCTCCCGGGACGCCTTGCGGTCCGAGAGGATGATCACGTTGGCGCCGTTGGCCACGGCCTCGCTGGCCTGCCGGCGGACGTCGTCGAGCGCCGCCTTGAGCCCGGCGCCGCCCTCGGCCACCGGGTACAGGCCGCGGATGGCCACCGCCTCGAAGTCGTCGGTGGCCTCGGCCACGTGGAGGAGCTTGGCCAGCTGGTCGTTGTCGAGGATCGGGAACGGCAGCTGGATCTGGCGACAGGATTCGGGCCCGGGCGCGAGCAGGTTGCGCTCGGGTCCGATGGTGCCGCCGAGGCTGGTGACCAGCTCCTCGCGGATGGCGTCGAGCGGCGGGTTGGTGACCTGGGCGAACAGCTGGGCGAAGTAGTCGAACAGCAGGCGGGGCCGGTCCGACAGCACCGCGATCGGCGTGTCGGTGCCCATGGAGCCCAGGGCCTCGCCGCCGGTCTGGGCCATGGGGGCCATCAGGATCTTCTGGTCCTCGGTGGTGTAGCCGAAGATGAGCTGGCGGCGCACGACGTCGCCGTGCGGGTAGCGCACGTGGGGCCGGTCGGGCAGGTCGTCGAGCTGGGCGATGCCGGCGTCGAGCCAGTCCTGGTACGGGTGTTCGGCGGCCAGGGCCGCCTTGACCTCATCGTCTTCGATGATGCGCCCGGCGGCGGTGTCCACCAGGAACATGCGGCCGGGCTGGAGCCGACCTTTGCGCACCACCTTGGAGGCGGGGATGTCGAGCACGCCGGCTTCGGAGCCGAGGACGACCAGGCCATCGGAGGTGACCCAGAAGCGGCCCGGGCGCAGCCCGTTGCGGTCCAGCACCGCACCGATGACGGTACCGTCGGTGAAGCAGACGTTGGCCGGACCGTCCCACGGCTCCATGAGCGAGGCGTGGAAGCGGTAGAAGGCCCGCTTGGCGGGATCCATGAGGTCGTGGTTCTCCCACGCCTCGGGGATCATCATCAGCACGGCGTGGTGGATGGGCCGGCCCCCGAGGTGCAGCAGCTCGAGCACCTCGTCGAAGCTGGCGGTATCGCTGCCGCCCGGCGTGCAGATGGGGAACAGACGGTCGATGTCGCCGGGGAAGAGCGGGCTCTCGAGCAGCGCCTCGCGGGCGCGCATCCAGTTGCGGTTGCCCTGCACCGTGTTGATCTCGCCGTTGTGGGCCAGGTAGCGGTACGGGTGGGCCAGCGGCCACGAAGGGAAGGTGTTGGTGGAGAAGCGCGAGTGCACCAGGGCGATGGCGCTCTCCACCCGCGGGTCGGCCAGGTCGGGGTAGAAGTCGCGCAGCTGAGGCGTGGTGAGCATGCCCTTGTAGACCACCGTGCGACACGACAGGCTCGGGAAGTACACCCGGCGACCATCGGCCCCCACCTCGTGCTCGATGCGCTTGCGCACCACGTAGGTGCGACGTTCCAGGTCGAGACCCTCGTGTGCGCCGCCCGGGCCGGCCAGGAAGAGCTGGCGGAAGGTGGGGATGGCCCCCAGGGCGCCCTGGCCGAGACCGTCGGGCACGACCGGCACGTCTCGCCAGCCCAGCACCTCGAGGCCCTCGCTCACCACGATCTTGGCGATGGCGTCGACCGCGTCGTCGACCTCGGTGCCGCTGCCGGGCAGGAAGGCGATGCCGGTGGCGTACCGACCGACGTCGGGCAGGTCGAAGCCCACGACCTCGCGGTAGAAGCCGTCGGGGATCTGGATGAGGATGCCGGCGCCGTCGCCCGTGTTGACCTCGGCTCCCGACGCGCCCCGGTGATCGAGGTTCACCAGCGCGGTGATGCCCTGCTCCACCAGCTCGTGGCTGCGACGACCGTGTTGGTCGACCACGAAGGCCACGCCACAGGCGTCGTGCTCGAAGGCGGGGTCGTACAGACCCTGGGCGGCGGGCAGGCCCGGAGCAGGGGGCACTGGGCTGGTCATCGGCGTCGGGTTTCCTTCACACGGTGTCTACGGGGGCGCTGCTCGCCCGGGACGCCGTTGGCCCGAATCGCAGGACCCAGATGGTAGCGGCCGTCCCGGAACGTCCCCCAACCGGATTCGGCCCGGGACCACCGGCCCCGACGGGGACCTAACCTCGGGAGGTGACCGACGTCGAGGACCTGCTCACGTTCCTGCGGGGTGCGCCCTCGCCCTACCACGCGGTGGCGTCGGTGGCCGATCGACTCACCGCCGCAGGGTTCACCGAAGTGGGGCTGGACCAGCCCTGGGAGGGTGGCGGGGCCCGGTTCGTGACGCGCGACGGCGCCCTGGTGGCGTGGACCACCGCCGGCCAGGACCCGTCCACCCCGTTCCGGATCGTGGGCGCCCACACCGACTCCCCCAACCTCCGCCTCAAGCCCAACCCCGACTCGGGCACGGCGGGCTGGCGACAGCTGGGCGTCGAGGTCTACGGCGGGGCCTTGTGGAACTCCTGGCTGGACCGCGACCTGGGCCTCTCGGGCCGGGTGGTCGTCCGCGGGCTCGACGGCTTCCGCACCGAGCTGCTGCTCGTGGACCGGCCCCTGGCCCGTATCCCCCAGCTGGCCATCCACCTCGACCGCGACGTGAACGGCCAGGGCCTCAAGCTCAACCCCCAGGTGCACCTCACGCCCGTGTGGGGCCTGGGGCCGTGGGCCGAAGGGGACCTGGCCGGGTTCCTGGCCCGGGAACTGTCGGTCGACGTGGCCGACGTCGTGGCGTGGGACCTCATGTTCCACGACATCACGCCCCCCACCCGACTGGGGCGGGACCAGGAGCTGGTGGCCTCGGCTCGCCTCGACAACCTCCTGTCGTGCTGGGCCGGCACCGTGGCCCTCGGATCGGTGGCCCGCACGCGCTCGATCCTGCCCAGCACCCCGGTGCTGTGCCTGTTCGACCACGAGGAGGTCGGGTCGACCTCGGCCACCGGTGCCGACGGCGCCCTCCTCGCCCAGGTGCTGGAGCGGGTGGTGCTGGCCCGGGGCGGAGACCGCCAGGACCTGCTGCGGGCGCTCAGCGGGTCGGTCTGCGCATCGGTGGACATGGCCCACGCCACCCACCCCAACCACCCCGAGCGCCACGATCCCGCCCACCACGTGCGGGTGAACGCCGGCCCGGTGGTCAAGATCAACGCCAACCAGCGCTACGCCACCAGCGGCACCAGCCACGCCGTGCTCGTGCGGGCCTGCGAGGTGGCCGGCGTGCCCCACCAGGTCTTCGTGAGCCGCAACGACCAGCCCTGCGGATCCACGATCGGCCCGGTCACCGCCGCCCGGCTGGGGATCGACACGGTCGACGTGGGCGTGGCCCAGCTCTCCATGCACTCGGCCCGCGAGCTGTGTGGCGCCGAGGACCCTGTCCACCTCGCCGCCATGCTCAGCACGTTCCTCCGGGGCTGACGTGGAACCGGCCGAAGCCCGCCGGGTGCTGGGCGTGGCAGCCGGCACGGCGTGGTCCGAGGTCCGCCAGGCCTACCGCGACCGCATCCGCCACCACCACCCCGACCGGGCCGGCAGCGCCGGAGAGGCCGACGCGGTGCGGATCATCGAGGCCTACCGGGTACTCGACGAGGATCAGCGCAACCCGGCGCCCCGCCGCGGCGCCACGAACCGGCCCGGCCCCTCCCGCACCGGCACCGCTCCGCCGCCGCCACCGGGCCCCCGTCCCGGTCGGTCCGACCACGGCTACACCGAACCGGGACCCACCGAGGCCCCGGGCTCGGCCTGGTCTATCCCGCTCGACCCCGGCGGTCCCCCGGCGTTCACCCGCGTCGACGCCGACACGCTGCGGTTCCGGGCCCCGGCCGACGAGACCTTCCGCTGGTTGCTGGAGGCGGCCCACGAGATCGGTGAGATCACCTACCTGGACCGGTCCGGTCCGCTCTTCGAGGTGCTGTGCACCTTCCTCGGCGAGCCGGCCACGTCGCTGCTCGTCACCCTCCAGGGTCGCGCCGACGGCACCGACGCGCTCTGCTCGGCCGAGTCGATCGAGGCCCGCCCCGGCCCGCCCACCGCGGCCGTGGTCGACGTCTACGAACACGCCCTCCACCAACTGGCCGATCCCACCTGATCAGGCGTCCGTGCACCCCGGCAGCCACCAGCCACCCCGGTGCACATCCGACCCGACCGCACCGCCACACCCCCCGTCGCCTGTGCAGCCCGGCTGCCACCAGCCACCCCGGTGCTCACACCACGCGGTGGGTGGGCCAGTCAGTTTCGGCCGTAGTCGACCTCGGCCTCGAAGTCGATGATGCCCTCGGGGTTGATGGGCATGCCCTTCACCCGGGTCTCCAGGTGGAGGTGCGGGCCGGTGGAGAGGCCGGTGGAGCCGACCCAGCCGATCACGTCACCGCGCTCGACCACGTCACCCTCGCGGACGGCCAGGGCGGTCTGATGGGCGTAGAGGGTGGCCAGCGAGTCACCGTGGTCGATCACCACGGTGTTGCCGTAGCCACCCCGCTCCGACGCCACCACCACCACGCCGTCGGCGGCGGCGTGGATCGGGGTACCCGAGGGCGCACCGAGGTCTCCCCCGGCATGGAGGCGTTCGATGGCGAGGATCGGGTGGAACCGCATCCCGAACTTGGAGCCGATCCGGTACCCCGGCAGAGGGTTGGTGATCGCGTACCGGCCGGGCATCCAGTCGGGCTGGCTGCGTTGGCGGTCTGCGAGCAGCATGGCCACGCCGTCGGAGGACGCCGCCATGGCGTTGATCCGGCCCTCCACGAGCGCCCGGCGGCCCTGGACCTCCATGAGGGCCTGCGACTCCAGCATCACCTGCACGTTGATCTCGTCGACGAGGCGGAGCTGGTTGTCACGTGCGGCGGAGATGAACAGGCGGGCGGCGTCGATCTCGTCTCGTCGGGCCTTGGCCAGCGCGGTGTTGGCCTTGGCCACCTCGTCGGCCTCGCGGGCCTTGGCCCGCGCCCGCTGCAGGTTCGCCACCAGCACCTCGGTGTCTCCCACCACCGCCTTGGAGTAGGTGAGGGCCTGGCCCATCTCTTCGCCGTTGCGGGCCTTGAGCAGGGCTTCGAGCACCGACGCGTCGGCCCCGCCGTTCACGTAGGTGGCCACGATCTGCTTGCGCAGCCGCTCCGAGGCCACCTCGACCTTCTGGCGGGCGTCGATCACCGCCTGGGCGTAGATCATGGCGAGGAACTCGGCGTCGTCGAGCTCGGCCTGGGCCTGGAACAGCTCCACGTTCTTGGCCTGCAGGTCGGCCTCGAGCCGCTCCAGTTCGCCGGTGAGCCGGGACCGCTCGGCCTGGGCCGACTGGACCCGACCGATGAGGGCGGCCTCCTGGCCGAGCACCTCGTCGTACTGGTCGCGGAGGGAGTCGTCCTCGTGCTGGGCCGGCAGCACCGACAGGGCGGGGCGGTAGGTGCGCACCGGGAGCGCCGGCACCGGGGACCCCGCCGAACCCGGCGCGGCAGTGGGTACCAGCACGGCGAGCGCGGCGGCCAGGGCGGCGACGGCGCGGAGCCGGCCGGGCATGCGGGAGGGAGCGGAGGGGTGCGGCATGCGGAGGAGGGTGACGGTCGGGCGGACGGCGCAGACCCGGCGGTCCACGCTAGCCCTCGCTTGTTGATCGGCCCGGGACCGCTGAACCTGAGCCCGGAGCCCAGACCTGCTGGTCAGCCCGGGGGCCAGACCTCGGCCTCGGCGAGGAGCTCGTCGCGGAAGTCGGGGTGGGCGATGGCCGCCAGCGCCCGCGACCGCTCACGGGTGGTGCGGCCCCGGAGCTCGGCGATGCCGTACTCGGTGATGACCACGTCGAGCTGGTGGCGGGGGGTGGTGATGATCGCCCCGGCCGGGAACTTGGCGTTGATCCGCGACGAGAGCTCGCCGCCGTGCATGGTGGTGGAGCGCAGGCAGATCAGCGAGCGGTCCTCCAGCTCCAGGCCCGAGGAGGCCACGAAGTCCTCGTGGCCCCCGATGCCGCTGAACTGCGAACCGTGGATGGTGTCGGCGATGGCCTGGCCGGCCAGGTCCACGGCGATGGCACCGTTGATCGACACCATCTTGGGGTTGCGGGAGATCACCTCGGGCGAGTTGACGATGCCCACCGGCAGGAAGGCCACCTCGGTGTTCTCGTCCAACCAGTCGTAGAGCTCGCGGGTTCCGGCGGCGAACGTGGTGATCGACACGCCGTCGTAGATGCCCTTCTGGTTGGTGACCTTGCCCGCCTTGTGCAGGTGCATGAGCCCGGTGGTGAACATCTCGGAGTGCACCCCGAAGCCCCCCAGGTCGCTCTCGGCCAGCATGCGTGCCACCCGTGAGGGGATGCCACCGATGCCGGTCTGGAGGGTGGAGCCCTCCACGATGAACGACGCCACGTGGTCGGCGATGGCGCGGTCGGCCTCGCTGGCCTCGGCATCGGCCAGCAGGAAGGGCTCCCGGTCGCTCTCGATCAGCACGTCGATCTGGTCGACGTGCAGACGGTGGCCGTAGTCGCCGTGGCCGAAGGTGCGGGGAAAGCGGCTGCTGGCCTCGGCCACCAGCACCCGGTCGGGGTCGGCGACCACCCGCATGATCTCGCCCACCGTGGCCCCGGCGTGGAGCGAGAGGCTGCAGTAGCCGTCGGCGTCGGGCGGGTGGACCGCCGTGGCGAACACCCGGGGTGCCACCTGCTCCAGGGTGGGACCGAATCGGCGGAAGTCGGCCGGCACGAACTCGATGGCCCCTCCCTGGTCGCGCATCAGCCGCTCGAGCGGCCCGTAGAAGCCCGACAGGAACCGCACGTTGGGACGCCCGAACAGTTCGTAGAAGTCGGTGATCAGCGCACCGCCGACCAACAGGTCGGTCCAGTCGTCGCGCGTGCCCAGGGCGTGGAGGAAGTCGCCGGGCTGACCGGGTCCCAGCGGGATCCCGAGGGTGTCGGTGGACCGCACCAGGGCGGCGGCTTCGATGGCGCTGAGGACCTGCATGGCCCGCACGGTACGCCCTGGCCCGGGCGCGCGCCGCAGCATCGGCCGACCGGACGGCCGCCCGGACGGCGGACCGGCCGGCTCACCGACTGACTTGGGGGCGCGAGGGGTGCCCGTTAGCGTTCGGCGGTCCTCGGGCCGTCCCCTGCCGCCCGCCGACGGCCCGCACCCACCCATGGCTCCCCTCCCGTCCGCCCGAGCCCGCCTGCCGTTCCGCGGCGCCCACCACGCGCCGGACTACCGCGCCCACCTCGACGGGGTGCGGGCCCTGGCGGTGCTGATGGTCGTCGCCTTCCACCTCGGCTACGAGTGGATCCCGGGCGGGTTCGTGGGCGTCGACGTGTTCTTCGTGTTGTCGGGCTACCTCATCACCGGGATCCTCCTGACCGAGGCCGATCGCACCGGCGGCATCGCGCTCGGCCGGTTCTACGGACGCCGGGCCCGACGCCTCCTCCCGGCGTCGATCGCGGTGCTCCTGGCGGTGATGGCCATGGGGTCGTGGCTGTTCGACGCGGTGCAGCGCGATGCGCTCGGCCGCGACGCCCTGTGGAGCGCGCTCTACGCCGCCAACTGGCGGTTCGCCACCGTGGGCGGCGACTACTTCGCCCCCGGTGACGTGCCGAGCCCGCTGGTGCACTACTGGTCGCTCGCGGTGGAGGAGCAGTTCTACCTGGTGTGGCCCGCCGTGTTCGGGCTGGCGATCCGGGTGCTGAAGGGCCGGGCCGCGCTGCTCGGCGCGGTGGTGGCCGTGGGGGCGGCCTCGGCGCTGGCGTCGCTGGCGACCGTCGGCACCCCGCTCTCCTACTACGGCACCCACACCCGCGCCTACCAACTCCTGGCCGGTGCCGCCCTGGCGGTGGCCGCGAACCGCTGGGCCCGCCTGGACCGCCGCCACCGGCCCGACCGCGGCCTGGGACCGGTGCTGGTGCTGGTGGCCGTCAGCGCCCTGGGGTGGCTGGCCTGGTCCACCCCCGACGCGTCGAACTACCCGGGGTGGCCGGGCATCGCCGTCACCCTGGCGTCGCTCGCCCTCGTCTACGGCCTCGACCTCACCCCGTCGGGCGTGCCCCAACGAGTCTTCGGCGCCGGCCTGCCGGCAGCCATCGGGCGGTGGTCCTACAGCCTCTACATCTGGCACTGGCCCGTGGTCGTCCTGGCTCCCGTGGTGGCCGTCCGCCTCGACCAGCCGTGGATCGGCCGACGCAGCACCCTGGTGCTCGCCATGGCCCTGATCGCCGGGGTGAGCTACCTGGCGATCGAGCGCCCGGTGCGGTTCCGCCTGGCCCCGGGCGCCCGCCCGGTCCGGGTCGCCCTGGTGGGCCTCGGCTTCTCCCTGCTCACCGCGGCCACCGCCCGGGTGGTGTTCCCGCCGTTGGAGGACTTCCGCGGCTACGCCCTGGCGACGGTGCGCGACATGGCCCGGCCCGAGCCGTGCCCGTACTTCGCCGACGAGTGGCCGTCGGCCGACGACGCCGAACCGTGCCTGTGGCGCGACGGCACCGGCCCCACGGTGGCCTTCGTGGGCGACAGCCACGCCCAGATGTGGCAGCCCGCGTTCGAGGCGCTCGCCGAACGGACCGACGCCCGACTGATACGCGCCACGCGGGGCGGCTGCCCCGCCAACGACATCACCGTCTTCATCCGCAACGAGGCGGGGCGCAACGAGACCGACACCGACTGCACCGAGTGGCGCCACCGCGTGTACCGCGAGGTGGTCGACCGCTACGACCCCGACGTGGTGTTCGTGGCCACCCGATCGCACGTGCGGGGCATCACCACCGACGAGGGCGACGTCCTCCCCGGCGAGCCCGGGCACGCCGAGGCCTGGGCCGCCGGGTGGGCCCCCACCCTGGAGCTGCTGGGTTCCGGCGGTGCCACCGTCGCCGTGAGCACCATCGTGCCCACGCTGGCCGAACGCGTCCCGGCCTGCCTCATCGACCACGGCCCCGACACCACTCGTTGTGACTTCCCTGTGGCGGCCGACGTCGACGGCGCCCGCGCCAACGAGGTGATCACCGCCCTGGGCCAGGGGACTGCGGGTGACCCGGGCGCCGTGGTGGTGGTCGACCCCATCCCCCTCGCCTGCCCCGACGGCGTGTGCCCGGCACTCATCGACGGGGTGATCGTGCACCGCGACGACAACCACCTGAGCGCCACCTTCGTGGCGGCCCGGGCCGACGAGCTCGGCGCGCTCCTGGCCGCGGCCGGAGTCGCGGCGTTCGAGCCGTGACCGGGGCCGCCGCCCGCAGCCGCGTACGGTTCCCGGCGTGAGCGAGCCGACCACCCCCACCGGATCGACCGACCCGCCTCACACGGCCGGGCCCACCGGGTCCCCGCTGCCCGACGCGAGCGGGTCCCTGGTGGTCGACGACCGACGGACGTGGAGCGCCGGGGAGGTGTGGGACCTCGCCGACCGGATCGCCCATCTGGCTCGGGCGGCCTGCCCGGCCGGTCGCCGGTTCGCGGTGTTCGCCGAGAACGCCGGCGAGGCCGTGATCGCCCACCTGGGCGGGCTGCGATCCGGGGTGTCGGTGGTGGCCGCCAGCTCACACCTGAACGGGGCCGACGCGTCCTACCTCTTCGAGGTGGGCGACGTGGCCCTGGTGGTGGCCGGCCCGCGCACCGCCGGCGCGGCACGGGAGGCGGCGACCCGGACGGAGACGGCCACCGGCCGGGGGTGTCGCGTGGTCGTCTGGGGCACCAGCGAGTGGGACGAGTGGCTGGACGCGGCACCGGCCGGACCCCCACCCGACGACCGCCCGATCGCGCCCAACCTGTTGTTCACGTCGGGCACCACCGGCCGGCCCAAGGCCACCGAGCTGCCGCCCAACGTGTTCCCCCGCCGGGACTCCTGGGCCGACTTCCTCGACGCCACCCGCGCCAACCGGTTCGTGGGGCTGGGCCGCCACCTGGTGGTGGCGCCGCTCCACCACACCGGCCCGCTCAACGCGGTGCGGGCCCTGGCCGTGGGCACGCCGATCGGCATCCTGGAGCGCTTCGACCCGGCTGCGACGCTGGCGGCCGTCACCCGCTGGCAGATCGGTTCCACCACCCTGGTGCCCACCCACCTCTCCCGGCTCCTGGCCCTGCCGGCCGAGGTCCGGGCCGCCGCCGACGTCTCCTCGCTGCGGCTGGTGTTCCAGACGGGATCGGCCTGTCCCGTGGACGTGAAGCGGGCGATGATCGAGTGGTGGGGTCCGGTGTTCCTGGAGGCCTACGGCGGCACCGAGGTGGGCGTCACCTGTGCCATCACGAGTGAGGACTGGCTGGCCCACCCGGGGTCGGTGGGGCGTGCGGTCGCTCCCTACGAGGCCCTCGTGCTCGACGACGACGGCAACGAACTGCCGCCCGGCGAGGAGGGGCGGCTCTGCTTTCGGGACACCACCGGGCGGGGCATCGTGTACCACGACGACCCAGAACGGTCGGCGGCCGCCCACCTGGGTCCCGGGGTGCTCACGCTGGGCGAGATCGGCAGGGTCGATGCCGACGGCTGGGTCTATGTGACCGACCGCTTCTCGGACATGGTCGTCACCGGCGGGGTGAACGTGTACCCGGCCGAGGCCGAGCAGGTCCTGGTGGCCCACCCCCAGGTGGACGACGTCGCCGGGATCGGCGTGCCCGATGTCGACCTGGGCGAGGTCCTGGTGGCGCTGGTGGTGCCCGTCGACCCGACCGACCCGCCCGATCCCGCCGCCCTGGTGGCGTGGTGCCAGGACCGGCTCTCTCGCTACAAGTGCCCCCGCCGCGTCGTGGTGGTGGACGCCCTGCACCGCAGCGCCCTCGGCAAGCTCGACAAGCGCGCCCTCCGGGCCGGCCTGACCGGCTGACCGCCGGCGCCCCGGTTCGGGCCCTCAGCGGGGGCTGAGTCGGCGCAGCGGCGGGAGGGTGGGCGGGGGCTGCTTGCGGGGCGGGAGCTCGGCCAGGAGGTGCGCGGTGATGTGGGCGATCTCGGCCACGGCGCGCTCGAAGGGCTCCTCGGTGGCCGCCGAGGTCTTCTGGACCCCACTGACCTTGCGCACGTACTGGCGGGCGGCCGCCTCGATCTCCTCGGCGGTGGGGCCGGGCTCGAGGCCCCGCAGCGTGGTGATGTTCCGGCACATGCCGCCCACGCTACGACCGGCCGGTCGACTCGTGCATCGGGACCCCCGGGTCCGGGCGCGCCGCCGCCCCGACCGCAGGCGCGGATCGGGGCGGCGGACGCGACGGCAGGACCGGATCAGCCGTAGCTGACCTGGTACGCCTTCAGCGCGTTGAGCCAACCCGACCGCAGGCGGGTGGGCTCGGCCAGCTGGCTGATGTCGGGGAGGTGGTCGGCGATGGCGTTGAACATGAGGTTGATCTCCACCTTGGCCAGGTTGGCTCCCACGCAGAAGTGGGCGCCGCCCCCGCCGAACCCCACGTGGGGGTTGGGGTCACGGGTGATGTCGAAGCGGTGCGGGTCGTCGAACACCGTCTCGTCGAAGTTGGCCGACGAGTACACCAGACCCACCCGCTGGCCCTTCTTGACCTCCTGGCCACCCACTTCGCAATCGTCCATCGCGGTGCGCTGGAACATCACCACCGGGGTGGCCCACCGCACGATCTCATCGGCGGTGGTCTCGGGTCGCTCGGCCTTGTACAGCTCCCACTGGTCGGGGTGCTGCATGAAGGCGTGCATGCCATGGCTGATGGCGTTGCGGGTGGTCTCGTTGCCCGCCACCGCCAGCATGAGCACGAACCAGGCGAACTCCTCGGAGCTGAGGGTCTCATCCGCGCTGGCCGACACCAGCTTGGTGATGATGTCGTCGGCGGGACAGGCCTTGCGTTCCTCGCCGATGGTCACCGCGTAGCCGAGGATCTCGGCGGCGGCCACGGCCGGATCCACGTCGAAGTCGGGATCGTCGTAGGCCATCATCTGGTTCGACCAGTTGAAGATCTGCTTGCGGTCGTCCTGGGGGAAGCCCATCAGGTCGGCCAGGGCCTGCAGCGGCAGTTCGCACGCCACGTCGTCCACGAAGTTGCCCTCGCCCTTGGCCTTGGCCTCGGTCACGATGCGCACGGCCCGCTCGCGGAGCGCGCCCTCGATCTTGGAGACGCCCCGCGGGGTGAACACGCCCCGCGCCACGATGCCGCGCACCTTGGCGTGGTGCGGGTCGTCCATGTTGATCATCATCATCCGCTGGAGATCGCGCTCCTCGCGTCCGATGTGGCCCTCGAACTTGACGATGGCCGTGTTCTCCTCGCTCGACCAGCCCTCCCGGGCCGAGGAGATGTTCCGCACGTCCTCCCAGCGGGTGGCCAGCCAGAAGCCACCGTCGTCGTAGGACGAGTTCTCCCTGGTCTGGGGGTTCCAGTAGAGCGGCCGGTTCTGGCGCAGGTACGCGAACTCGGGCATCGGGAGCCCGGCCTGGATGAGGTCGGGATCGGTGAAGTCGGTGCCGTGGGCCACCGGGCAGCGGGCCACCTCGGTGGCGGGACGGGTGGTGTCGGTCATGGTGTCAGGCCTCCGCGTCGACTGTCATGAGCTTGTTCAGGCGTTCGGTGGACTCGATGCACTCCTCCACCAGGTCGAAGATCACGTCCTTGGCGGGGCGCGCCTTGGTCATCCGGCCCACGATCTGGCCCACCGGGTTGAACTGCACGTCTCGGGCCTGCTCGGGGTACTTGTGGCCGCGCTGGACGGCGTTGGAGGTGACCATGAACTGCATCGGCATGCCGAGCGGCTTGGGGTTGCCCTCCTCCTCCCAGGCCTCGGTCCAGTCGTTGCGGAGCATGCGGCACGGCTTGCCGGTCCACGACCGGCTGCGGAGGGTGTCCTTGCTGGTGGCCGCGAAGAGGCTCGCCATCTGGGCGGGCGGCACGTCGGCCTCCTCCACGGTGAGCCAGAGCGAGCCGGTCCACACGCCCTGGGCTCCCATGGCGAGGGCCGCCGCCATCTGCCGGCCGGAGCCGACGCCGCCGGCCGCGAGCATGGGCGTGTCACCCAGCACGTCGAGCACCTCGGGCCACAGCACCATGGAGGCGATCTCGCCGGTGTGGCCGCCACCCTCGGTGCCCTGGGCGATGATGATGTCGACGCCGGCGGCCTTGTGGCGGGCGGCCTGGGCCGCCGAGCCGCACAGCGCGGCGATGAGCTTGCCCTTGCTGTGGACGTTGTCGATCACGTCGGGCGGCGGGGTGCCGAGGGCGTTGGCGAGGAGCACGCACTTGTCGTGGGACAGGGCGATCTCGGCCTGCGGACCGGCGATGGCGGTGCCGAAGCCGATGAGCTCCTGCATCTTCTCGTCTTCGGGGATCTCCGGGACGCCGTGCTCGGCCAGGAGCTTCTGGACGAAGTCGCGGTGCTCCTGGGGGATCATCGCCTTGAGGTCTTCCTGGAGCTTGTCGGCGTCGGTGGCGCCCATGCCCTCGTACTTGCCGGGGATCACGATGTCGACGCCGTAGGGCCGGTCGCCGATGTGCTCGTCGATCCAGGCGAGCTCGGTCTCGAGCTGCTCGGGGGTGAAGCCCACGGCGCCGAGCACGCCCAGGCCGCCGGCCTTGCTCACCGCGACCACGACGTCGCGACAGTGGGTGAAGGCGAAGATCGGGAACTCGATGCCGAGCTTCTTGGCCAGGTCGGTCTGCATCTGTCGGTGTCTCTCTCTTGTCTGGGATGGCTGAGGGGGTTGCTGGTCTGGGGTGGTCGGTGGTCCGGCCCGGTCGGGGAACCGAGTCAGGCGTGCAGGCGGACCGGGAGGTGCTTGATGCCGTTCACGAAGTCGGAGCGCATGCGCCGGTGCTCACCGGCGGCCTCGACGTTCGGGAACCGCCGGAGGAACTCGCGCATCATGATCTTGATCTCGGCACGCGCCAGGTTCGCCCCGAGGCAGAAGTGCGCACCGCCCCCGCCGAAGGTGAGGTGGTCGTTGGGCGTGCGTCGGGGGTCGAACGTGTACGGATCGGTGAAGTGGGCCGGGTCGGTGTTGGCGGCCGGGTAGTAGATGACCACCTTCTCCCCCGCGGCGATCGGTTGACCGGCGATCTCGGTGTCTCGGGTGGCGGTCCGCCGGAAGTTGTGGATGGCGGACCCCCAGCGGAGGAACTCCTCGGTGGTGGAGCTCCAGAGGGCGTCGTCGTCGATGCCGGCCACCAGGTCGGCGGTGACCTCCGGGCGCTCCAGGAGTGCTTGCAGCGAGTGGGCCAGGAGGTTGCGGGTGGTCTCGTTGCCGGCCACGCAGAGGAGCACGAAGAACATGTTCAGCTCCTGGGTGCTGAGGCGGTCGCCGTCGACCTCGGCGTGCACCAGGGCGGTCATGATGTCGTCGCGGGGGTTGGCCAACCGGTCGGCCACGATCACGTCGCAGTAGGCGTAGATCTCGGCGGCGGCCGCCTCGCCGTCGGAGGCCGAGGTGCGGAAGTCGGGGTCCTGGCCGCCCACCAGGCGGTTGCTCCAGTCGAAGACCATGTGGCGGTCCTCGTCGGGCACGCCGATCATCTCGCAGATCACCTGGAGCGGTAGCTCGGCGGCCACCTCCTCCACGAACTCGACCTCGTCGCGCTCGGCGATGCGATCGACGATGGCGGCGGCCTTCTCGTCGATGTGGTCGACGAGGCGGCCGATCATCTTGGGCGTGAACCCGGCGCTCACCAGCCGCCGGTAGCGGGAGTGCTTGGGCGGGTCCATGTTGAGCAGGGTCATCCGCACCAGCTCCAACGCCGACTCGTCGTAGTCGGCCAGGAAGGTGGAACCCAGCTCGGTGGAGAAGGTCTGGTGGTCGCGGCTGATGGCCCGCACGTCGTCGTAGCGGGTCACCGCCCAGAACCCGATGTAGTCGGGGTGGTCGTGCCAGAACACCGGCGCCTGCTCGCGCAGCACGTCGAACTGGTCGTAGGGCACCGCCCGCGACCAGGTGTCCTCGAGCAGGTCGATCTGGTCGAGGCTGACGGTCATCGGTGGTTCCCCCTGGTGGTGGTGCTGGTGCTGCTGGTCGTGGTGCCGGTGGTGACCACGTCGGCCCCGGCGAGCGACGGGCCGAGGCCGAGGAGGCGGCGGAGGCCGTCCACGACCACGGGCTCGGGCAGGGCGGTGGCATCGAGGCGGTACTGGAAGGCCGCGCCCAGGAGCAGGCCGATGACCAGGCCGGCCACCTCGGTGGCCGGCCCCGGCAGCTCGAAGCCGAACTCCTCGCTCCACTCGGTGAGTCCCCCGGCCAGACCCTGACGCATGGTGGCGAACCGCTCGCTACCGACCACGCCCATCTCCGGCTCGCGCACGGCGTGGAGCCACAGCTCGAACTCCAGGAGCAACCAGGCGTCGCCGGTCTCGCTGTCGCGACGCACGATGCCCCGCCAGAGCGCGCCGAGACGGCCGTCGAAGTCGGTCTCGCCCTCCAGCGACGCCGTCACGTCGACGATCGTCTGCTCCACCCAGAGCTGGAGCAGGGCCACCAGCAGGCCGTCCTTGCCGCCGAAGTGGTCGTAGAGGGCACCGGTGGTGCGGCCCGCCGCTGCGGCCACGGCTTCGGCCGAGGTGGCGTGGAACCCCTTGTGGGCGAACAGGTCGGCGGCCGCGTCGATCAGCAGCGATCGGGTCTCGGCCCGTCGTTCCTCCTGCGTTCGTGCCACGCCGCGCAACATACATCGGATCTCCGATGTATGTCGACCATCCGATGTAACTCCGCGGGAGGGACGCCACCCCACCAACCGCGTTCTGGCGTATCTCGCGTCCACCTGGTGGACCTCAAGTACGCCAGAAGGGCTGGGGAGCGGCGTGATCGCTCCCAGCGTGCCGGTCCGGCCACGGGCCGTGACCAATCGGGGTACGGTTGCCGCGGGAGGGAACAGGCCGACGACGGCCGGCCGGCGCCTCCCGTCCCGTCATGGCAGATGCACCCGACCGGCAACGGTCCCCCCTCTTCGACTACGCCAGCTCCGTCGATCCCGCCATGTCCGCGTTCGGGTGGCGGTTCATCGTGCTCAGCTACCTGGCGGTGCTGGTGCCGCTGCTCGGCATCGCCCTCCCCCGCGACGCCGAGACCCATTGGGGCATCGTGGCGGCGGTGCTCGTGGTGGCCCTGGCCACGCTCACGCTCAACGCCGGGTACCTGCGCCGCATGCTGGCCACCGACGGGTGGTACGAGCCGCCCGGGGTGGTCGTGCTGGGTCAGGCCCTGGTGGTCACGGTGGCCACCGGGTGGCTCAACTACGCCCTCAGCGGGGCCGGCGGCTTCTACCGGCCGATCATCGTCGTCCCCACCCTGCTGGTGGCGGTGATCGGCAACCGCGCCATGTTCGTGGCCACGGCGTCCACCGCGTTCGTGACCCTCACCCTCAGCAGCTGGGCCCAGGGCACCGAGCCCCGGCACCTCCCGGCGTTCGTGGTGTCCTACTGCACCACCTGGGGTGTGGTGGTCCTGATGGTCCGACTGCTGTCCGCCCGCGCGCTCCAGGCCACCACCCTCACCCAGGGCATCGCCGACGCCGCCGCCATCGCCGCCCAGGCCGACCGGCTGGACGACGGGCTCGAGCGCCTGCTCCCCGTGGTGGGTGCCTGGGCGGTGGCCGAGCGCGTGACCGCCTTCGCCCTGGCCGACGGGCAGTCCGCCCTGCTCGAGAGCTGGCCCCCCGGCACCGAGCCGTGCCCACCCCCTGCCGCCGCGCTGGTGGCGCGGGCGTGCGCCGACGAAGGCGCGGTGGTGGACGGCCCTCACGCGGTGATCGTGGCCGACTGGTCCGAGGGAGCCGACGACGGGGCCGGTGCCGCCCCGTCGGCGGTCGCCGTGGCGGTGGTGGTGGAGGGCGCCGCCCGGGCCCGCTTCGACGCCCTCACCTACCACTACCAGCTGAGCCGCATGGCGGCGCAGCTCGAGACCCTGGTGAGCCGCAGCCGCCACATCGAGCACCTGGAGTCGCTCGGCCGGACCGACAGCCTCACCGGTCTCCCCAACCGCCGCGCCCTCGAGGAGCGC
>WBZL01001154.1_pt1 | contig 28360 bp, 26 predicted proteins | sample 5204291 | NCBI WGS metagenome assembly WBZL01 (sample SAMN12344345, study PRJNA552823) | activated sludge metagenome | biome: Activated sludge suspended growth; feature: Nitrification reactor; material: Wastewater; isolation source: activated sludge from nitrification reactor of wastewater...
ACTTCATGCTGTGCTGGCCTTCGCCCAGCACCACCGTGATGCCGCTGGCCCGCTTGTTGAGGACGACGACGTCCATGGTCTGGCCGGATTGCGTGACGCGCACCTTGATCTTTTCGATGTTCATGTGACATTCACCCCGCTTCGTGGTCTGGTTGGCCTGCGCAGCGGAAACAACCCGCGTCCGCTCCTTGCCGCTACGCGCTTCCGCGCAGCCGGTTCAACTGCCGACGGTCGCGCTTGGTGGGGCGCCCCTTCGCGTCGGCCTGCGGCAGCGGCGCCAGCCGGCGCAGTTCCGCCGCCTCGGCGCGCAGCTTCAGGCTCTCCGGCGTTTCCCGGTAGAGCAGCCGGGCCTCGGCGGCGGGGCGGCGCTGAGCGTTGAAACCCACCACCTCCACCTCCCAATCCTCGCCCTCGGTGCGGATGTGGAGCCGGTCGCCCGGCTTCAATTCCCGCGCCGGCTTGGCGGCGGCCCCGTTCAGCTTCACCCTGCCGCCGTCCGCTGCAGCGGCCGCCTGGCTGCGGGTCTTGAAGAAGCGTGCTGCCCACAGCCACTTGTCCAGGCGCATCAGTGGCGGTTGATGAAATCCAGGTCCACGTCGAGGCCGGTCACGGCATCCAGCACCCTGTCGACGACTTCCGTGTCGGCATCCGACCATTCGGCGTCGGGATCGTCGGAGGTCGTCGCCAGGGGCGTCAGGTCGAAGTCGACGAAGCGGTCGCCGACTTTCAGCACGGAAATGCCCGAGGGATGCCGGACGAGTTCCCAGTCATCGGGCACTTCGAGCTCGGCGTGTATTTTGACGACCAGTTTTTTCATCGGGCTTTCCGTTCAATAGGGCGCTTTATGCGCAGGACGGCGCCTTCAGCGCCGACGTTGCTACGAACCAAGACGATTCAACTGCCGTTGAATGTCGGCTCCTGGATGTGCTCCAGGCAGTCTGCATCGCGCAAGGGCGAGCTTACAGTGGTCTTGCCTCGTGGAGCACCTGGTTGCGGAATTTGAGGGGCAGGTCGCCCGCAGTCAGAACGTCCACCGACACCCCCAATGCCTTCTCGAGTGCGGCCTGGAGTCTCGCCATGTCGAGCAGGGTAGTGCCCTTGGAAACGTCCACCAGCAGGTCGAGGTCGCTGCCGTCCGTGTCGTGCCCGTGCAGCACCGAGCCGAAGACACGGACGTTCCGGGCGCCGATGCTGGCGGCGATCGCCAGCACGGCGTCGCGATGCCTGTTGAGGGATTCGGAGGGTTTCATGGACCTAATGATGCCTGAAGAATTCAATTCCGCTCATGAGCGTCTTGCGCCTAAAAGTCAGTCCCTGCGATACGGCGACTTAACGCCGGTACTCGCGCACGGCCGGGTTGAGACGGTCGATATCGGTCTGCACCTGTTCGCGGCTGCGCTCGTAGACCTTTATTGCTGAAGTTTGCTGGAGTTGTATTCAACGAGTTTCATCCAGTCGATCAATCCGTTTTGGCAGAAGCGAGTCACGAACTGCGCAGTAAAGCTATTAAGCTTCGCAGTGTATATCTCATCCAGCGCTTCGTTCTTCTCTTTGGCCAGGTGACCGATTGGCTCGATGATATCGGTATAGAGCGTGATACTGCCGCCCGAAATCAGCTCCCAGAATCGCTGTCCGCACAGTTTCTGGTGGGTGCCCTTCTCGCAGGCGTTGTCTCTGCCGTAGCAGCAACCTTCGATAAATATTATGTTCAGGTTTTTGCCGCCGCCGGAGGTGTACAGCGTTTTCTTTGCATCTTGGAAATTCCGCACCATTGCTTTGATCTGATTGGCGTTGCCCCAGTTTGGTCCCGATTTGATGCTGATGAGGTATTTATCCGACCCATCTTCAAAATCGAGGTCGATCCCTCGGGTACCGGATTTGCGTCCTCCGAACACCTGTTGGCAAACGTGTATCGCGACCATTTCCAGAAAGTTGCCAAATACGGTTTCTTCACCTGAGGAGACCGTGGCGTCCAATATGGCCTTGATGAAATCGTTGGCCGTCAGCGTGCGCTTTGCCTTGAAGAGATAGGGGTTCTTTCTCCTCAAGATGTTTTCCAATGTCAGCGCTTTGAGCTTGGCAAGCTTCTTGTCGTGAAATTCCGGGCCGATATTCTCTTCGATGAAGCGCACCACCTCCATGAGGTCGAGCGGGCGTCTCATACTGTTTCCTGGTCTTCGCGGACGCGGTATTTACGTCGTTCCTGGAGCAGCACGAGTTGCGGCGTGGCTAGTTCGTTGCGCACCAATTCGACGTATTCCGACTGAATCTCAATCCCTACGGCGTTGCGGCCCAAGCGTTTGGCGACACGGATTGTGGTGCCGGAGCCCATGAAGGGGTCCAGAACCGTATCGCCTTCCTGCGTGAACAGCTTGATGAACCATTCCGGCAGCGCTTCCGGAAAAACCGCGCTGTGCTTGCGATTAGAGCACTCCGTTGCGAGATTCAGCACATTGGTCGGAAAGGCCATGCTTCGAGAAATCCAGTTCTCGATTTTCTTGCCGAAGCCACTGCCAACCCGCGATTCGTCGCGGGTCCGATCTGTCGTCGAAAGATTCTTCAGGCGGGCCTTCGCCCAGTCGCCCATCGGAACCATGACCTCTTCCTGGTACATATTGAACTGGCGCGCCTTGTTGAACTGGAGCAAGCGCTCCCATGCGTCCCGGAAGCGGTTCGGCCACTTGCCCGGATAGCAGTTCTTCTTGTGCCAGATGAATTCTTCCGTCCACAACCAGCCCTGGCGCCGCATTTCGAGTATGAGTTCCAGCACGTAGGTGTGCCGCTCGCCGCTGACGACGCGTTCCTTGATGTTGAGGATGAACGTGCCGCTCGGTTTGAGCACGCGCAGCAGTTCGCGGGTGATCGGCAGGAACCACGCGACATATTCGTCCGGCGCAACGCCCCCGTAAGTATGCTTGCGCTGGTCCGCGTAGGGCGGAGAGGTGACTATCAGGTCAATGCTGTTATCGGGAAGCCCTTGCAGTACATGAAGGCAATCGCCTTCGGCTATCTCGATATGGGTTGCCATAGGTTTCTGTCGTGATTAAGTGATGATGACACCCATTCTAGGTTTTCCCCGGCTCACCAGACGAGCCAGGGAAAATGGTTCGGGAGCGCCTAACGGGCGTGATTTACCCGCACGCCCCCACCGCCCCGCAGGCGCTGCAGAAGTCGCAGCCGTCCTTGCGGATCACTGTGTAGTTGCCGCACTCCTTGCACAGGGCGCCCTGCATGATCTTCGGCGCGCTGGGCTCGCGCGGGGCTTCGAGGATGCCCATCTCGCGCTTCGGGTAGCCGTTCTCGTCGAGGATGCCGAGCATGGCGTAGCGGTGCATGATGAGGCGCGCGATGTAGGCCACGGTGGATGGCCAGTTCTGCTGCTTGCGCGTGCCGGGCACGAAGGCCATGAAGTCGCCGAGCGGCTCGGGGTAGTTGAGCAGCTTCCGGAGCTTCATGCCGATCCAGGCCGGGTCCATCACGCGCATGTCGAGCGAGAGGATGTGCGAGAGGCCGTCGAGCGCGCGCGGGTAGTTGCCCGAGAGCCACATCGAGTAGGGCCGCGTGACGCCGTCGGGCAGGGTGATCTCCTTCAGGCCGAGCACGAAGTCCTCGCCGGAGGCGGGGTTCTGGATGTCCACCGTCCACGACAGCGTGCCGTCGGTGCCGGTCTTAGGCTCCTGCAGGCTGAACATGGAGTCGAGCACCGGCGTGGGCACCTTCTCGTCGAGGTTGCCGCAGAGCTGCTCGACGCGGTAGCGCACCACCTGCGCGACGGCGGCGACGACGCCGGGCATGCGCTTGTTCTCGCCGTGCGGCGGGAAGGGCATGTCGAACATCTCCTCGCCGCGGGTGCGCGCCAGGGTGTCGAGCTTGAGCTTGAGCCAGGCGCGGTCCTGCGCGCGCATGTCCATCGAGAGGGTCTTGGCGACGGCGCCGAGGCCGCGCGGCTGCTCGGAGCCGTTCACCCACACTTCGAAGGGCACCGGCTTGGCGTTCTGCTCGATGTGGCCGACGAAGAGGGCGAACTCGCCGTGCGGCGTCTCGATCATGTAGGTCCACGCCGAGTTGCCGTCGGTCATGCGCGGGCGGCCCGGCCAGCGCAGGCTGGCGAGCACCGGCGCCGGCAGGCTCTTGATGACGAGGCGGCGGTTGGCGTCCGAGATCTGCACGTCCTGCGGCTGCTTCTTCTCGGTGCTGGCGCCGCCGTCGACGGAGAGCACCGCGCCGAGCACCTTGTTCGGGCGGTAGGTGGCCAGCCCCTTGAGGCCGGACTTCCAGGCCGCGAGGTAGAGGTCCTCGAAGTTGGCGTAGGGGTAGTCCTCCGGCACGTTCACCGTCTTGGAGATGCTGGTGTCGATGTAGGGGGCGACGGCCGCGACCATTTCCTCGTGCGCCTGCGCGGAGATTTCCAGCGCGGTGACGAAGTAGGGCGGCAGCTTGGCCATGTCGCCGCCGAGGTACTTGTAGAGGCGCCAGGCGTAGTCCTCGACGGAGTACTGCTTGTGCGTGCCGTCGGTCATGCGCTTCTTGCGCGTGTAGGTCCACGAGAAGGGCGGCTCGATGCCGTTGGAGGCGTTGTCGGCGAAGGCCAGCGAGATGGTGCCGGTCGGCGCGATCGAGAGCAGGTGCGAGTTGCGGATGCCGTGCTTGCGGATCTGCTCCTTGATTTCGGCCGGCAGCCGCGAGGCGAAGTTGCCGCCGGAGAGATACAGGTCGGCGTTGAAGAGCGGGAAGGCGCCGCGCTCCTTGGCCAGCTCGACGGAGGCGAGGTAGGCGCGGTCGCGCATGAAGGCCGAGATTTCGGTGGCCTTGGCGCGCGCTTCCTGGGTGTCGTAGCGCAGGCCGAGCATGATCAGCGCGTCGCCCAAGCCGGTGAAGCCCAGGCCGATGCGGCGCTTGGCGGCGGCCTCGGCCTGCTGCTGCGGCAGCGGCCAGTGGGTGGCGTCGAGCACGTTGTCGAGCATGCGCGTGGACAGATCGACGACGCGGCCGAAGCCGGCGTAGTCGAACTCGGCCTTGGCGGTGAACGAGTGTGTGACGAAGCGCGTCAGGTTGATCGAGCCCAGGCAGCAGCAGCCGTAGGGCGGCAGCGGCTGTTCGGCGCAGGGGTTGGTGGCCTCGATGGTCTCGCAGTAGTTGAGGTTGTTGTCGCGGTTGATGCGGTCGAGGAAGAGGATGCCCGGCTCGGCGTGGTCGTAGGTCGAGCGCATGATCTGGTCCCACAGCTCGCGTGCGCGCACCTTGCGGTAGACCCAGCTGCCGTCCTCGCGCTGGTAGGCGCCGGCCGCCATGATGTCGGCGGAGGGCGCGGACTTGTGCGCCAGTTCGACGTCGCTGTCGCGCTCGACCGCCTGCATGAAGTCGTCGGTGACGCCGATGGAGATGTTGAAGTTGGTGAGGTCGCCCTTGTCCTTGGCGTGGATGAACATCTCGATGTCCGGGTGATCGCAGCGCAGCACGCCCATCTGGGCGCCGCGGCGCGCGCCGGCGGATTCCACCGTCTCGCAGGAGCGGTCGAAGACGCGCATGTAGGACACCGGGCCCGAGGCGCGCGAATGCGTGCCCTTGACGAAGGCGCCGACCGGGCGGATCGAGGAGAAGTCGTAGCCGACGCCGCCGCCGCGGCGCATCGTCTCGGCCGCCTGCGACAGGGCGGTGTAGATGCCGGGGCGGTCGTCGACGACTTCCGAGATGGAATCGCCGACCGGCTGCACGAAGCAGTTGATCAGCGTGGCCTGCAGGTCGGTGCCGGCGGCGGAATTGATGCGGCCGGCCGGCACGAAGCCGTTCTCCTGCGCTTCGAGGAAGAGCTTTTCCCAATGGGAACGCTTGTTTTCGGCCTCCACCGCAGCCAGGGCGCGCGCCACGCGCTGGCGCACGTCATGCACGTTCTGTTCGTTGCCTTTGGCGTATTTCTCGAGCAGGACTTCGCCGGAAATCTCTTGTTCTGCAGGTAAGGTGTTGTCGTCGCGGAGCTTTGTCTCGTGGTTATTTGAAGACAGAGTTGTGCTCATCTGTTTTTTTCTCCGTAGTTCGAGTTGATTCTGACCGGGGATCAATATACTGCTTCAAAACGGGCATGTGAACAGGTTTTCAAAAATATTTATTCATTCATAAACAAAGGCTTGGCAAATTCTCTTGTGTAATCAATGAGAAATGCCCACTAGATATAGTATGTCGCACCGCACCCTAGGACTGGCGCGGGATTCCGGGCGATTTCAGGGTCGGGAATGAGGTTTTACCGGCTCGTCGATGGCATACAGGACGGGCCGGAAAAGTTCGGGCTGGAGCGTGGCGTGGCCGATTTCGAAGTCCGCATGCAGTTTTTCCAGCAATGCGGACAGGATGCGCGGCCAGGCCTCGAGGTCGCGCACCACGACATGCGCCGAGAGCGCGGCCTGGCGCGAGGAGAGCGACCAGATGTGCAGGTCGTGCACCGATTCGACGCCCTCGACGGCGGCCATGCGCTGGCCCACCTCCTGCAAAGTCAGCCCCGGCGGCACGCCTTCGAGCAGGGCATGCACGGCTTCGCGCGCCAGGCGCAGGGTGGAAAAGAGGATCAGCGCGCAGATGAAGAGGGAGAGCAGCGGATCGGCCGGCGTCCAGCCGGTGAACTGGATCACCAGGCCGGAGGCGAGCGCCGCCACAGAGCCGAGCAGGTCGCCGATCACATGGAGCAGGGCGGCGCGCGTGTTCAGCGTCGATTCGCCGTGCGCCAGCAACCAGGCGACGCCGAGGTTGATGGCCAGGCCGAGCAGGGCCACGGCCGTCACCACCGCGCCCTGCACCGGCACGGGATGGAGCAGGCGATCGGCCGCGCTCCAGGCGATGCCGATGATCACCGCCAGCATGAAGCCGGCGTTGCCGAGCGCCGCCAGGATTTCCGCGCGCTGCAGGCCGAAGCTGAGGCGCGGCGTCGGCGGGCGCCGCGTCGCCCAGGCCGCCGCCGCCGCCAGCGCCAACGCCAGCGCGTCGGTGAGCATGTGGCCGGCGTCCGAGAGCAGCGCCAGAGACCCCGCCCACCAGCCGGCGCCGGCTTCCACCGCCGCATAGAGCAGCGTGATGGTCAGCGCGGCGGGCAGGTAGTTGCTGGCGTGGCCGTGCGCATGGCCGTGATGGTGGGAATGGTCGTGGGGCATGGGTGCGAAATGCGAATGTCAGACGCTGCCCCCCCTCACCCTCACCCTCTCCCGCAAGCGGGGCGAGGGTATACCCCCTCTCCCGCCCGGGCGGGAGAGGGATGGGGAGAGGGCGGGAAAGGCATGGCGGCAGGCACAGATTCAAATGAGCGCAGCCGTGTGCTGCGCGATCATCCACTCCTCGTTGGTGGGTAGGACGAGGACGTCCGTTGCGCTGTCGGCCGTGCTGATGCGCGCGGCGTGGCGGGCGTTGGCCGCAGCATCCAGCTTCACGCCCAGCCATTGCGACTGCCGGCAGATGCGCTCGCGCACCGGCGCGGCGTGCTCGCCGATGCCGGCGGTGAACACCAGCGCATCGAGCCCGCCGAGCGCCGCGGCGAGCGAACCCAGCTCGCGGGCGATGCGGTAGCAGAACAGTTCGACCGCCTCGGCCGCCTCCGGCGCCGCGCTGTCGAGCAGCGCGCGCATGTCTTGGCTGATGCCGGAGACGCCGAGCAGGCCGGATGCCTTGTAGAGCAGCTTCGTGATGCCGGCGGCGTCCATGCCGTGGAACTCCATGAGGTGCAGCAGCACGCCGGGGTCGATGGCGCCGCAGCGTGTGCCCATCATGAGGCCGTCGAGCGCGGTGAAGCCCATCGTCGTGGCGACGCTTTTCCGTTCGTGCATGGCGCACATCGAGGCGCCGTTGCCGAGATGGGCGACGACGATGCGGCCCTCGGCGCGGCTGCCGAGGTGCTGCGGCAGGATGTGGGCGATGTATTCGTAGGAGAGGCCGTGGAAGCCGTAGCGCTTGATGCCGGCATCGGACAGCCGGCGCGGCAGGGCGAAGCGGCGCGCCACGGCGGGCTGCGTCATGTGGAAGGCGGTGTCGAAGCAGGCCGCCTGCGGCACGCCGGGCAGCAGGGCGGCGAGCGCGCGGATGCCGGCGACGTTGTGCGGCTGGTGCAGCGGCGCCAGCGGGATGAAGCCGGCCAGCGCCTCGATGTCGGCGGGCGAGAGCAGGATCGGCGCGGCGTAGCGGTCGGCGCCGTGCACGACGCGGTGGCCGACGGCGGCGATCTGCCAGCCGGCGTCCCACGGGGATTTCCTGCGGTCATCGTGCTCGTCGAGCCAGCGCACCAGGGTGTCGAGGCAGCGGCGGTGCTGCTCGTCGGCCGGCAGGCCGGCCAGTTCCGGGAAAGTCAGTTCCGCCAGCACGGCGCCGGCGGAATTTTCCGCCTTCAGGCGGGGCTTTGCGCCGATGCCGTCGATCTCGCCGAGCAGCGCCGCCTGCGGCCGCAACGGGTCGGCCTGTTCGAAGAGGGCGAACTTGATGCTCGAGGAGCCGGCATTGATGGTGAGGATCGCAGGTTTCGCCATCAGAGGCTCTTCACCTGGCGGCGCTTGTCGTGAGCCATCAGCACGGCGATGGCGCAGGAGGCGGCGCGCGCCTCGGCGGTGTCGGCGCGGCTGGTCAGCACGATCGGCACGCGGGCGCCGACCACCACGCCGGCGAGCAGGGCGTCGGCGAGGTATTCCAACTGCTTGGCCAGCATGTTGCCGGACTCGAGGTCGGGCACCACCATGATGTCGGCGCGGCCGGCGACGGCGGAGAGGATGCCCTTGGTCTTGGCGGCGACGATGGAGACGGCGTTGTCGAAGGCGAGCGGGCCGTCGAGGACGCCGCCGAGGATCTGGCCGCGCTCGGCCATCTTGCACAGCGCCGCGGCATCCAGCGTGGCGCGCATCTTCGGCGTCACGGTTTCCACGGCGGCGAGGATGGCGACCTTCGGCTCGGCGATGCCGAGGATCAGCGCCAGGTCGATGGCGTTGCGCACGATGTCGGCCTTGCATTCGAGGTCCGGATCGATGTTGATCGCCGCGTCGGTGATGAACAGCGGGCGCGGGTAGGTCGGCACCACCGCCATGAAGACATGGCTGATGCGCCGCGCCGTGCGCAGGCCGGTGTCGGCGGCGATCACCTCGCCCATCAGCTCGTCGGTGTGCAGCGAGCCCTTCATCAGCGCCTCGACCTTGCCCGCGCGCACCATCGCCACGGCCTGCGCCGCGGCGGCGTGGCTGTGCGGCGCGTCGACGATCTTGAGGCCGCCGAGGTCGAAGTTGTGCTGCTCGGCGGCGGCGCGGATCTTGGCTTCCGGGCCGACCAGGACCGGCACGATCAGGTTGGCCTCGATGGCGGTCAGCACGCCGCGCAGCGACTCGCCGTCGCAGGGGTGCACCACCGCCATGGGAATCGACTCGAGCCCGGCGGCGCGCGCCACCAGGTGGCGGTAGCGCGCCTCGCGGTCGAGGATGGTCACTTCTGGCAGTTCCTTGCGCAGCCGCTTGATCTTCTCGACGGGCGCCTTCACCTCGGCCTGGCCGCTGATCACCTTGAGACCTTCCTGGTTGATGCATTCGCAATCGAACAGGATGTGGTGGTTGTGGTCGAACTTGCGCTTGGCCGTGACCTTCACCGTGACCGTGTCGCCGAGCGTCACCGGGCGCGAGAAATGCAGGCTCTGGTCGACGTAGATGGTGCCCGGCCCGGGAAACTGCGTGCCGAGCACGGTGGAGATCAGCGCGCCGCCCCACATGCCGTGGGCGACCACCTCGCGGAACATGCCGCTCTTGGCGTACTCGGGGTCGACGTGCGCGGGATTGACGTCGCCCGACATCACGGCGAAGAGCTGGATGTCCTCGGGCTTGAGCGTGCGCGTCAGGGTGGCGCTGTCGCCGACCTGGATTTCGTCGTAGGTGCGGTTCTCGATGTATTCCGTGACGTTCATGAGGGTTCTCGGAGGGTGAATTCTGATTTCAATCTATGCCGGCGTTATTGCGAAAGCATTGCGCCGAGTCAAGGTTTTGCATACGAGATGCGATAGATGGCGCCGGCATGGTCGTCGGAGACCAGCAGCGAGCCGTCGCGCAGCACCAGCACGTCGGCCGGCCGGCCCCAGGCCGATTCGCCCTGCAGCCAGCCCTCGGCGAAGGGTACATAGGACACGGCGCGATTGCCCTCCAGTCGCACGAGCGTGACGCGGTAGCCGATCTTCGACGTCCGGTTCCATGAGCCATGCTCGGCGATGAAGATCTGGTCGCGGTATTCCGGCGGGAACATCTTGCCGGTGTAGAAGCGCATGCCAAGGGCGGCGACATGGGGCCCCAGGTTCTGCGCCGGCGGCGTGAAGTCGGCGCAGGGCTGCTTCCTGCCGAATTCGCCATCGGCCAGCGTGCCGCCGTGGCAATAGGGATAGCCGAAGTGCAGGCCGGCGCGCGACGCGTGGTTGAGTTCGTCCGGCGGCTTGTCGTCGCCCAGCCAGTCGCGGCCGTTGTCGGTGAACCACAGTTCCTTCGTCTGCGGGTGCCAGTCGAAACCCACGCTATTGCGCACGCCGCGCGCGAATACCTCCAGGGCCGAGCCGTCGGCATTCATGCGCATGATGTTGGCGTAGCGATCCGGGTCGGGCTCGCAGATGTTGCAGGGTGCGCCCACCGGGACGTAGAGCTTGCCGTCCGGGCCGAAGGCGATGAATTTCCAGCCATGGTGGGTCTCGCTCGGGAAGGTGTCGCGCACCACTGCCGCCCTGGGCCGCTCGCCCGGCAGGCGCGCCAACTGCTTCTCGATGTCGTCGAAGCGCAGGATGCGGTCCACGGCGGAGACGTACAGCGCGCCGTCGCGATAGGCGACCCCGGCCGGCATCTGCAGCCCCTCGGCCAGCAGCAGCGGCTGAACGGCGCGGTAACCGGCGTCGAAGCGCACGGCATGGACCTTGCCCGCGCCGCGCGAGCCGACATAGACCGTGTTGTCCGCGCCGAGCGCCATGGCGCGGGCGTTCGGCACCCTGGCGAACAGTTCGATGCGGAAGCCCGGCGGCAGCCTGATCGTGTCGAGGGGCAGGCCCTGGGCGTGGACCACGCAGGCGGCGAGGAGGGCGACCAGGGCAGGAAACGCGCGCGTCATGGCTCAATGATAACCCCAGGGCCTTGCCCGCAACGTTCACCCCGCAATAGACTGCGCGCATGCTGGATGAAATGAGCGACGAGGCGCTGATGCTGGCCTACCGCGAGGGGGATGCCGCCGCATTCGAGGCGCTCTACCGGCGCTGGCGCGGCCGGCTCTACCGCTACCTGCTGCGCCAGTGCGGCAACGCCGCCCAGGCCGACGAACTGTTCCAGGACATCTGGCTGAAGATCGTCGGCGCGCGCAGGGGTTACGAGGTGGCGGCGAAGTTCTCCACCTGGCTGTTCCGCATCGCGCACAACCGCCTCATCGACCACTATCGGGCGCAGGGGCGCGCCGCCCTCGTCAGCTACGACGACGATCCGGAGGACGCCGGCCGCGTCGCGGCCCTGCCGGCGGCCGCTTCGTCGCAGCCCGAGGCCGTCATCGAGCGCAAGGCGTTGGCGCAGACGCTGGTGCAGCACATCGAGGCGCTGCCGGCGGCGCAGCGGGAAACCTTCCTGCTCAGCGAGGAAGGCGAGTTGACGCTCGAAGAGATCGCCGCCGCCACCGGCGTGAACCGCGAAACGGCGAAGAGCCGCCTGCGCTACGCCGTGAGCAAGCTGCGGGCCTCACTGAAGGAACACAAATGAGTCACGACGATACCCGCGACGAACAGCTCTCGCGCCTCTACCGCGAAGCGGCCGGCGAAGAGCCGCCCGAGGCGCTGGATCGCGCCATCCGCGGCGCCGCGCGAGCCGAGGCGGCGCCCGCCAAGGCGCGCAGGCGCGCCTGGTGGCAAACCTGGGCCGGACCGGCAAGCGTGGCCGCCACGGTACTCCTCACGGTGACGTTGACCCTGATGGTGCAGCAGGAAGGGGAACAGGCGATGCCCGAGGCGCTGCCGACGAAAAAGGATGCGGCCGATCCTGCGGAGAAACCCGCCGTGCCGCCGGCCAAGGCGAAGCAGGAAGCTGCGCGGCGCGAGACGGCGCGCCCGGTCGAGGCAGATCGGGCGGCACGTGAAGCCGCGCCCGCGCCGCAGACTTTCCCAGGCGAAAAGACAGCGCTGCCGGCGCCCCCCCCGGGCGCTGCCGCGCCCCGGGCGCCCATGGCGGAATCCGTCGAATCGGCGGTGGCGCCCGCCAAACCGGCCGCGGTGATGCGCCAGCAGGCGGCGCCCGCCGCCGATGCCGTCGAGTTGCGCGCCAAGTCCGCGCCGCTGCGCAAGGAGGCCGTCGGCGCCGCCCTGGCGCGCTCGCCCGAGCAGTGGCTGGAGGACATCCGCCGCTTGCGGCGGCAGGGCAAGGACCAGGAAGCCGCCGAGGCCCTGGCGGATTTCAGGAAAGCCTATCCCGAATATCGGCTTCCGGACGACCTGCGCTAGGCATGCAACCTTGATTTAACCCCGTTGGCAAGGCGTCGCCGTTTGAAGGAATGCAAACTCATTTCATGCGGAGACCGACATGCGAAAACTTCTTGCGACACTGGCGCTTGCAATTCTTTCAGGCTGTGCTTTGGCGTCGGTTGCCGGCCAACTGGCCGACGTGGAAATCGTCAGCCGCGCGAGCGGGCAGAGGCTGGAAACCTGGCGCCACGGCGGCCGCCTGTATGTCGCCGGCACGCCGGGCGAGCGCTATGCGGTGCGGCTCGTCAACCGCAGCGGCGGCCGGGTGCTGACGGTGCTGTCGGTGGACGGCGTGAATGCCGTCACCGGCGAGACGGCGGCGACGCGGCAGTCGGGCTATGTGCTGGGCCCGCGACAGACGGCCGACATACGCGGCTGGCGGAAAAGCCTGGATGAGGTGGCGGCATTCCACTTCACCGCGCTGCCGGATTCCTACGCCGCGCGCACCGGCCGGCCCGACAACGTCGGCGTCATCGGCGTGGCGGTCTATCGCGAATACGTCGTGCCGCGTCGCGAGCCGATGCCGCTCGACGCGCCCTCAGGCCAGGCGGCGGCCGCGCCGCGCGAAGCGGATGCGGCGTCCAGCGAGGCCCCGGGCGAAGCAAGGATGAAGAAGGAGTCGGAGCGGCTGGGCACCGGACACGGCGAGCGCCTGAACGACCCGACGCGCCTTACCGACTTCCGCCGCGCCGGCGACGCGCCGGCCGAGGTGCTGACGATCCACTACGATTCCCGCGAGAACCTGATGGCGCGCGGCATCATTCCGCGCGCCCCGCGCCATGGGCACCCGCAGCCCTTCCCCGGGGGCTTCGTGCCCGATCCGGGGCATTCCTGAAGCAATCAATCCGGGTTGCTGAGGGCGAAGATTTCGTACGAGGCGCAGCGCTCGATGGGCACGCCGGTGATGTGCGTCATGTGCTTGCCGTCCAGGACGAACGGGACGCGCTTGCCGGACCGGAGGACATTGGGCGCCACGATGACCGCCGCTGCCCCGCCGAGGGAAGGCACGCGCGGCAGCACGATCGCCCTGGCCGGCGGCCTGCTGTCGGCGGCGCTGCCGCTCCAGGTGATCAGGGTCGGCACGGCGGAGGGCGCGAACTTCTGCAGGCCGAGTTCGGCGCGCCGCTGATCGCCGCTGACGAGCCGCCGCACCATGCAGATATGGGCCTTGCTCCGATCCGAGCCGCGCACGGCGACGAGTGCGCCGACGGACAGCACGCTGCTTTCGCCGTTCAGGTACTGCAGCGCGAAGCCCGTCGGGCTCTCGTTGGAGACGGACCATTCGCTGAGCTCGATGGACGCGGCCGCGGCTTCGGGCTTCGCGGAATCGTCGTGCCGGCGCTTGGGCGCGGCGCCGGCGAACAGCGTCCACAGATCGTCGAGGCCGACGGCGAGTTCGACTCTCGGCCTGAAATGCTGGCGATGGGAGCGGCGCGAGGGCGGCGCGCTCCACTGCGTGAGCAGATTCTTCATCATCGCCACGTAGTGCGGGCGGTGCGCCACGCTCGGCAGCCCGATCTTCGAGGGCAGCGTGCCATGTTCCAGTGCGTCGATCTGGCTGCGCATGCGCTTCAGCAGCGGCCCGCAGTCGAGCAGATGGTCGCCGCTCTGGATTTGAATGTTGTGCCACTTCTGCAGGGAGCGCCCGGGTCCGGCTTCCTCCTTGCGGATGAGGAAGCAGCCTTCGCGGCCGTCGGGTTGCGTCGAGAAGCGCGAGTAATCCATCAGTTCGGCCAGCCCGGCATATCGATCCAGGAAGAAACGCACGCGGTCGAGTTCGCCCGGGGCCATCTGCACCGGTTCGGCGTGGGCCAGCAGGAGCGTCCTGACGTAGAGTTGGCTGGGCGAATCGTCGCCGCCGCCCGGGACGGGGGCCGCCTTGCCTTCGGCCCGAGCGATGCGATGCAGCGCGTGCAGATTGCGCCAAGCGGATTTCGAGCCGGGCGCATAGGCTCGCCAGGCCAGAACGAGGCGCCGGCGCTCCATGTCCATGGCGTGCATCAGCGTGCGACGCAGCAGATCGACCTTGCCGCGGCTGAGCCAGCTTCCTTGGAGCTTGTCGATGACCGTCCTGTAGCATTTCGCCTGGTATTTCAGCAGGTCGTTGCCGGCGACCACCTTGCGCTGCAGGGCCGTCGTGAGCGGATGATGCGCCTTGTTCAGTTCGGCCTCGAAGGCATCGACCACGCGGCAGGTTTCAACGGCCAGCATGTCGAGCATCTTCAGGCGTGCGCGCAGGCTGCTCGTGACGCCGACGCGCTTCAATTGGTTCTTGAGGGCACTGGCGGCTTCCTCGGGCGAAGCCTCGGACAGTGTATCCAGCCACGCCCGCAGCATCTCGGGATGCAGTCCGGCGGCCAGCGCCTGGCCGCCTTCCGGCAAGAGGGATGCGAGAGCGTACAGCCGAAACACGCGTTGGACTCCTTTCTGCCACACACCTGTCGGACGTTCAGCGGGGATTAACCGGACAAGGATGGCATAAGTCGGGTGCGTCTGCCACCCCTGCGTGTCCCCGCGTTTCGCGGGTTATGAAGGGGAACTACGACTTTAGAAATAGCCTGGCGGGCAGGACTTCATTCAGCGAACGCCGCGCTGCGCGCGCCGACAGCCGCTGCTGGCGGAGTGTGCGTCTGTCCTGCCTGCATATAGGGCACCAGGGCGAAGACTTCGCAGCCCGGGCACTGCTCGACGGGTTTGCTGACCCACAGGCGCAACGGCCCTTGCCGCTGCTGCAGGTAGACCGAAACGCCGGGCTGAAGGGCCTGCGCCGGCGCGATGAGTGCGGGCCCATCGCCGGCCGAGGGCAGCTTGGACAGGATGATGACGCGCACCGCCTTGACCTGCTTGCGGCCCATCTTGTCGGTGGCCTCGACCGACACCATGGTCGGCATGCCGCCCGGCGCCAGGTTCTGCAGGCCCAGTTCCAAACTTTGCAGGTCGCCGGTGACGACCCGCCGCGTCAGGCAGATGTGCACGATGCTCTGGTCGCGCGGGCGCAGGCCGACGACCTCGCCGACGCGCACCGGCGCCGCGTTGCCGGCGATGTATTGCAGCGAAAAGCCGCCCGGGCTTTCGTTGCCGATGGCCCATTCGCTGGTGTCGATCTTCACCGGAAGCGCATCGGTGCGACGGCGGTTCGCCGGCCCGGCGAGGTAGGTCCACAGCAGGTCGAAGCCGACGACCAGATCCACGCGCGGCTTGAATTTCTGCCGGCTGAAGCGGCGCATCGGCGGCGCGCTCCACAGGCGGTAAAGGTTGCGCATGAGCGCAACGTAGTTCGACTGGCGGGCGGCCAGCGGCAGCCCGAGCTTGGCCGGCTCGATGCCGCGCTCGACGCCGCCGATCTGTCCCTGCAGCTTGGCCAGCAGGCGGTTGCAGCGCAGGACGAGATCGCCCGACCCGACGGCCGTGTTGCCGGCCCGCACCAGCGAGCGGCCGGCGCGCGAATCCTTCGTCTTGATGAGGAAGCAGGCATCCAGGGAGGCATCGCCCTTTTTCGTGTTGAGGGCTTCCTCGAGCTGCGCGAACTTGGCGTGGCGCTCGACGTAGAAGCGCACCCGATCCAGTTCTCCCGGGGCGAGCTTGGTCGGCTCGGCGAAGTCGAGCAGCAGGGCGTTGACGTAAAGCTGCTCGGCGCTGGCCAGGACGCCCGTCGGCTTCTGGGTGGCGAAGCCGCCGTTGCGGGCAATGCGGTAGAGCCGGTGCATTTCCGACCAGGCCGACTTGGAACCGCGCGCATAGACGCGGTAGGCAAGGTCGAGTCGCTGCGCCTGGAACTGGATGGCGCGCACGACGGCCAGGCGCAGCGGCTTGGCGAAGCCGATGCCGATCCATTTGCCGTTGATCTCGTCGGCGATTTCCGCATAGCAGGCGGCCAGCGTCTTCAGCAGCGCATTGGTGGCGATGAAGGTCAGTTGCACCTCCTGCTCCAGGGGGAGCGGGCTCTCGGCCAGCTTTTTTTCCACCTCGCGCACCAGCTTGTGGACGGTGTCGAGGGACGCCTCGAACAGCTTGATCCGCGTGCGGCTGTTGGTGGCGCGGAAACGCCGGATCTCATTCATCAGCGCCTGGGCGGCGACGCCGGGCCGCTCGCAGGGAAGAGTGGCGAGCCAAGCCAGGAAGCGTTCGGGGTCGAACGCCCCCGCGCTGTCGCCGCTCGGTAGCAAGTCGTTCAATTTCATGCCGAAAGGATGTCATAAGCCCGGGCGATGCGCCAGAGCACTAATTCACGCTTGCCGCCCGTTCGTCGCATCGCGAGGACCGCCCGGAGGCGCTGCGGGCGGAAGTCGCACATTCCTGGCCGTGCCCCACGCCGCATTCCGCAGCATGACTTTTGCATGGCCGGCAAGTTTCTTTGCAGGGATGCCTGAATGATCTGGCGGCATGTTTAAATAATTGAAGAATAAAGAAAATATTTATTTTTGGCTGGAAAGCTGCTTTCCACTCAGTAAGCGCAGGTGGTCAGCGCGACTGCCCGGCGGTTCTGATTCCAGCCGATCGCCGCATCCAAGTTAATGATATTGAAGGAATTCATTTCTCTGACTGGACGGGCACGGAACTTGTTATTGGTCCCGCGACGTGGTTTCCGGCTGGGTCAGCGGGCCGGAACCCATTCGCAATACCCCGTTTTAGGAGGGTTCCCGGCACCTGCCGGGAACGAGGACTGGGCCAATCAGAGGGATCGAGAACATGAGCGAGACGTATATCGAGGAAACGGCGGAAGCCGCGGACAAGGTAGCCAGCCGGCTCGGCATCAACCGGCGCGAATTCATGCAGTTCTGCGCGGCAACGGCGACCACGCTGGGCCTGTCGGGCGGCGCCGAAGCGGCCATCGCCAAGGCCGTCGAGAAGGCCAGGCGGCCGTCGGTGATCTGGCTGCACTTCCAGGAATGCACCGGCTGCTCGGAATCGCTGCTGCGCGCCGAGCATCCGACCCTGGAGAAACTCATCCTCGACGTCATCTCGCTCGACTACCACGAGACCCTGATGGCGGCCGCCGGCCACCAGGCCGAGGCCGCACGCAAGGCCGCCATGAAGGCCCACAAGGGCAAGTATGTCCTGGTGGTCGAGGGCGCCATCCCCGTCAAGGACAACGGCATCTATTGCAAGGTCGGCGGCCAGAAGGCCATCGACATGCTGAAGGAGTGCGCGGCCGATGCCGCCGCGGTCATCGCCATCGGTTCCTGCGCCTCCTGGGGCGGCATGCCTTCCACCGAGCCGAACCCGACCGGCGCTTCCAGCGTCGGCGACGTGCTCGGCAAGACGGTGGTGACGATCCCCGGCTGCCCGCCGAACCCCTACAACTTCCTCGCCACGGTGGTGCATTTCCTCACCTTCGGCAGCCTGCCCGCCGTCGATCAGCTCGGCCGGCCCAAGTTCGCCTACGGCCGCATCATCCATGAGCACTGCGAGCGCCGCGCCCACTTCGACGCCGGCCGCTTCGCCATGGAATTCGGCGACGAGGGCCACCGCAAGGGTTACTGCCTCTACAAGCTCGGCTGCAAGGGGCCGGAGACCTATGCCAACTGCCCGACCATCGGCTTCGGCGATGCCGGCGAGTCGAACTGGCCGGTCGGCTGCGGCCATCCCTGCATCGGCTGCACCGAGAAGGGCGTCGGCTTTGCCAAGCCCATCCACCAGACGGCGGTGCTGCGCGGCATGATGCCGCCGGCCTCCTACCCGCGCATTGTCGAGGAGCAGGGCAAAGCCAGCTTCGCCGCCGCTGCAGCGCTGGCCGCCATCGCGGGCGCCGCGGCGGGCGGCGCGGCCATGCTGGCGAAGAATCTCGGCAAGCAGGATGCCGAGCAGCAGCCCCAGCAAAAAGGCGAGTGATCATGGACCGGCGCAATTTCTTCAAGGCGTCGCTGGCCGGCGGCGCCGCCCTCGCCACGGGGGCGGCGAGCTGTCCGGCGCAGGCGCGCGGCAACAAGGACCTGCCGCCCGAGGCGCTCGGGCTGCTCTTCGATTCCACCCTCTGTGTCGGCTGCAAGGCCTGCGTGGCCGCCTGCAAGGAAGCCAACGACATGCCGCCGGAGTTCTCCACCAAGGACCAGTACTGGGACACGCCGCTGGACCTTTCCGGCAAGACGCTCAACGTCATCAAGGCCTACCGCAACGGCACCATGGAGGCGAAGGACCGCGTGGAGAACGGCTTCGCCTTCAGCAAGAAGTCGTGCATGCATTGCGTCGATCCCTCCTGCGTCTCGGCCTGTCCGGTCTCGGCCATGCAGAAGGACCCGAAGACCGGCGTGGTGACCTACGACAAGGAAGCCTGCATCGGCTGCCGCTACTGCGTGGCGGCCTGCCCCTTCGGCGTGCCGCGCTTCACCTACGACAAGGCGCTGCCGCAGATCAGCAAGTGCCAGTTGTGCGTGCATCGCCACAAGGACGGCAAGTACGCCGCCTGCGCCGAGGTCTGCCCGACCGGCGCCACGCTCTACGGCACGGTGGCCGACCTCAGGAAGGAGATTGCGCGCCGCAAGACGCTCGAACCCGGCAAGCAGGCGATGTTCCCGCGCGGCAGGCTGGGCGGCCCGGACCAGAGCTATCCGAACGTCGTCGGCAATTACCTCGACCACACCTACGGCGAGAAGGAGTTCGGCGGCACGCAGATGCTCATGCTCAGCGGCGTGCCCTTCGAGAAGCTCGGCTATCCGGACCTGCCGCCGCGCTCCGACGCTGCGCTGTCGGAAACCCTCCAGCACACGCTCTATGGCGGCCTCATCGCGCCGATCGCCGTGCTGGGGGCGCTGACTTTCATTGCCAAGCGCAACGTCAAGCCAGAAGACGAGGAGGGGCAGAATGGCTAATCACGCACAAGCACACGCGCCGGCGCCGCTCGGCGGAAGACTGCTGACGCCCTTCACGCTGCTGCTCGGCGTGCTCTCGGCGATCGCCGCCGTCATCCTGGTCTACCGCTTCATCTACGGCCTCGGCGCGGTGACCAACATCAACGACGGCTACCCCTGGGGCATCTGGGTCGCCTACGATGTTGTCGTCGGCTCGGCATTGGCCTGCGGCGGCTTCGTCATGGCGCTGCTGGTCTACATCTTCAACAAGGGCCAGTACCACCCGCTGGTGCGCCCGGCGCTGCTGGCCAGCCTGTTCGGCTACACGCTGGCCGGCGTCTCGGTGATTTTCGACCTCGGCCGCTGGTGGAACTTCTGGCACATCTTCTGGCCCGGCTACGCGCAGGTGAACTCGGTGATGTTCGAGGTGGCGGTGTGCATCACGGCCTACATCGTGGTGATGTGGATCGAGTTCTCGCCGGCCTTCCTCGAGAAGCTCGGCATGAAGGATGTCAAGCAGAAGCTCGACAAGCTGCTTTTCTTCATCATCGCCCTTGGCGTGCTGCTGCCCTCGATGCACCAGTCCTCGCTCGGCTCGCTGCTGGTGATCTTCGGCCAGCAGATCCATCCGCTGTGGCAGTCCGGCATGCTGCTGCCGGTCATCTACCTGATGACGGCCGTCCTGCTCGGCTTCGCCGTGGTGATCTTCGAGGCAACGCTGTCGTCCAGCGGCTTCGGCCGGCCGCTGGAGACGAAGGTGCTGACGCCGCTGTCGAGGATCATGTGGGGCCTGCTCGCCGCCTACGTCGCGCTGCGCGTGCTCGACCTCCTCTGGCGCGGCGCGCTCGGCACGGCTTTCGCCGCCACGCTGGAAGCCGGCATGTTCTGGATCGAGATGGCCGCCTTCGTCGTGCCGCTGATCCTGCTGGCCCCCGCGAGCGCCCGCCGCAGCGCCTCGAAGCTCTTCGTCGCCGCGGTGATGCTGATGGTCGGGGGCATGCTCCTGCGCATCAACGGCTACCTGGTCGGCTACCAGACGGGCGACGGCTGGCACTACTTCCCGTCGTTCGCCGAGCTCATGGTCACCGTCGGCATCATCGCCTTCGAGATCCTCGCCTACATCGTCATCGTCAGAAAATTCCCCGTGCTGCCTGCCGCGCAGCCGGCCACGCGCTAAAGGAGCAATAGAATGGGACAACGCATAACGATCGATCCGATCACCCGCATCGAAGGCCATCTGCGCATCGACTGCGAGGTCGATGGCGGCAAGGTGAAGAAGGCCTGGTCCTCCGGCCAGATGTGGCGCGGCGTCGAGCTGATCCTGCTCGGCCGCGACCCGCGCGACGCCTGGGCCATCACCCAGCGCATCTGCGGCGTGTGCACCACGGTGCATGCCATCGCCTCGGTGCGCGCGGTGGAGAACGCCCTGCAGATGGAGGTGCCGCTCAACGCCCAGTACATCCGCAACCTGATCATCCTGGCGCATGCGGTGCACGACCACATCGTGCATTTCTACCACCTCTCCGCGCTCGACTGGGTGGACGTCGTCTCGGCGCTGAAGGCCGATCCGGACGCCACCTCGAAACTGGCCGAGAGCCTGTCCACCTGGCAGGGCAACGGCAAGTACGAGATGCGCGCCGTGAAGGAGCGCCTGAAGGGCTTCGTCGACGGCGGCCAGCTTGGCATCTTCACCAACGGCTACTGGGGCCACCCGGCGATGAAGCTGCCGCCGGAAGTGAATCTCCTCGCCGTGGCGCACTACCTGCAGGCCCTCGACGTGCAGCGCAAGGCCAACAAGATCGTCTCCATCCTGGGCAGCAAGACGCCGCACATCCAGAACGTCGCCGTCGGCGGCGTCTCCAATGCGCTGGCCACCGACTCGCAGGGCGTGCTGACGGTCGAGCGCCTGCTCGCCATCAAGGGCTGGATCGACGAACTGGCGGACTTCGTCAAGAACGTCTATCTCGTCGACGTCGCCGCCATCGGCGCCTTCTATGCCGACTGGACCAAGTACGGCGCCGGCGTCACCAACTACCTGAGCGTGCCGGACATCCCGATGGACACCAAGGGCACGCAGTTCGCGCTGCCCGGCGGCTACATCGCCAACAAGGACCTCGGATCGTTCAAGGCCATCAAGACCTTCAACGACGAGTACTGGGTGAAGGGCGTGGAGGAGAGCACCAAGCACTCCTGGTACGAAGGCTCGAAGTCGCTGCATCCCTACAAGGGCGAGACCAAGCCGCAGTACACCGACTTCAAGGACGACGGCAAGTACTCCTGGCTGAAGTCGCCGACCTTCTACGGCAAGCCGGCCCAGGTCGGCCCGCTCGCGCGCGTGCTGTGCATGCTGGCCGCCGGCCACGAGCCGACGAAGAAGTACGCCACGGCGGCGCTCGACACCGTCTCGGCGCTGGCCAAGACCAAGGTCGGGCTGGAGGCCATGCACTCGACCATCGGCCGTCACGCCGCCCGCGCCATATCCTGCGCGGTGCAGGTGGACATGCTCAACGACCAGTGGACGGCGCTGCTCGGCAACATGGCCAAGGGCGACCTGACGACCTTCAACAAGCCGGTCTTCCCCAAGGGCGAGATCATGGGCCAGGGCTATCACGAGGCGCCGCGCGGCGTGCTCTCGCACTGGGTGGTGATCGACGACGGCAAGATCAAGAACTACCAGTGCGTCGTGCCCTCGACCTGGAACGCCTGCCCGCGCAACGAGAAGGACGAGCCGGGGCCGTACGAGGCCTCCATCGCCGACAACCCGATCGCCGATCCGGAGAAGCCGCTGGAGGTGCTGCGCACGGTGCATTCCTTCGACCCGTGCATCGCCTGCGCCATCCATGTCACCGACACGGAGAACGGCAGCGCGATCACAGTGAAAGCGAAGTAAACTACCCTCACCCTCTCCCGCCCGCACCCCAAGGGTACTTCCTTCGGGCGCGGGAGAGGGCCGGGGTGAGGGTGGGTCGGCCGCCAGCCCCTCACCCTAACCCTCTCCCCGCGAGCGGGGAGAGGGAACATTATTTGGAGCGCTCTTGAGAATCATCATCCTCGGCATCGGCAACACCATCCTCAGCGACGAAGGCGTCGGCGTGCATGCGGCCGAAGCCCTGCGCGCAGCCTACGAACTGCCGGACAACATCGAAGTCATCGACGGCGGCACCGCCGGCATGGAGCTGCTCGACCCGCTCGCCGGCGCGGATCTGCTGCTGGTGCTCGACGCCGTCAAGACCAAGCGCGCGCCCGGCAGCGTGGTCTGCCTCACCGGCAAGGAAGTGCCGGTGTTCTTCCGCAGCAAGCTCTCGCCGCACCAGGTCAGCATCTGCGACGTGCTGGCCAGCCTGGAATTCGCCGGCGACCCGCCGAAGGACCTGGTGCTGATCGGCGTCGAGCCGGAAAGCCTGGAGCTCGGCACCGAACTCACGCCGACCGTCGCCGCCAGGGTGCCGGAGATGGTCGCCGCCGCCGTGGCGCAGCTCGCCGCGCGCGGCATTCATCTCGAACCCGTAGGTCGGGCTTCAGCCCGACAACAGCCGTCATTGTCGGCCTGAAGGCCGACCTACGACCCGACCTACCATGTGCCTCGCCATCCCCTCGCGCGTCCTCGAGATCGACGACCTGATGGCCGTGGTCGATACGGCCGGCGAGCAGCGCCGCGTCAGCCTGATCCTCATGCACGAGGAGGTCGCCGTCGGCGACTACGTGCTCATCCAGCAGGGGACCTTCGCCTACGAGCGCGTCGACGCGGAACGCGCACAGGAGGCGCTGGCCCTGTTCGAGGAAGTGTTCGCGCAGGACGCCGGCGACGTGAGGGCGTGGTGAGCGCCGCGCCGCGGATTCACGACGCCGACCCCTCGCCGCTGCTCGAAGCCGCCTTTCGCCGCATCGAGGGCGAACGGATGGCCGGCGTGGGCGTGCTCAATTCCGCCCTGCGCGTCGAGGCGGTCGGCTTCGCGCGGCATGAGGGCCACTGGCTCGGCATCGTCGTCACGCCGTGGTTCATGAACCTGGTGCTGGTCCCGGGCGAGGCCGCGTCCTGGCAGAGCGTCGCGCCGGGCCAGCGCCTGTTCCGCAGCTTTCCCTCGGGCGATTTCGCCTTCCTCGGCAGCAGCGAAGCCGAAGTCGGCGAGTTCCAGTCCTGCTCGCTGTTCTCGCCCATGGCGCAGTTCGCCGACCAGGACGGCGCTCGCGACGTCGCCCTGGCCGCCCTCGAAGCGCTGCAGCGCGCGCCGGCCGCCGCGCCGCCGGCGCCACCGGCGAACGATGCCCTCGACGATCCCCGCCGCGCCGCGCTGCAGCGGCCGATGAGCAAGCGCGAGTTCCTCGGCAGCGTGTTCAGGCGCGGCTGAAGCGCATCACGCCGCCGCCTGCCGCCGCCTGTTGTAAAGTGCACAGGCAACCTTGCAGGCGGACAACCCATGGATGAACAGAATTCCTTGAGGCAGGCGGCGGCGCGGCGCACCCTGGTGCTGGCGCTGCTGGGCATCGCCGTGGCCTGTGCCTGGTTCAAGCCGCTCGACGACATGGCCACCGTTCAGGCGCAGGCCGGCTTCAAGCGCGCCGTGGCGAGCTTTGCCACGGCGCGGGCGCTGAATGCCGTGATCTCCGTCGTCCAGGGCACCGAGTTTTCAGTGCAACCCCTCGGCATCGGCGTGACCCTCACGCCCGGCCAGATGCTCGACCCATTGAACGACCTCGTCGAGCGCTTCTCGGACCTCATGCTCATGGCGAGCGTCGCCTTCGGCGTGCAGTTGCTGCTGCTCGAAGTGGGCGTGCATTGGGGCATGGCGCTGGCGCTTACCCTCGCAGCCCTGGCCTGGGCTTGGCAATACTGGCAGCGACAACGATCGCCCGCGCTGCTCGGCCGCGTGCTGGTGGCGCTGCTGCTGGTGCGCTTCATCGTGCCGATGGCCGGCATGGCGAGCGACATCGTCTACCGCGGCTTCATGCAGGATCAGTACGCCGCCAGTCAGCAGGGCATCGAACAATCCTCGCAGGCCATCGGCGCGCTCGTCCCCGGCGAGGGCGCCGCCAGCCAGAAGTGGTGGCAGTTCAACAAGCACATCGAGCAGCTCGGCGCCACCATCGACAACACCGTCGAGCACACCATCCGGCTCATCGTGGTGTTCCTCCTGCAAACCCTGATCCTGCCGCTGGCCGTGTTCTGGATCCTCCTGCGAACCGGCCGCATGGTGACTTCGGCGGACGCAGCGGGTTAGCGGCAGGCGCGGCAGCGCATCCGCTGAAAGTCAGCCGCCACGATACGGCGGCGCCGTCCCTCTTTACGACGACAATTCGCGCAGGTCGGCGAGCAGGGCGTCGACGCTTTCCGGCTGCGTGTCCCAGGCGCACATGAGGCGCGCGCCGCCGGCGGCGATGAAGGTGTAGAAGCGCCAGCCGCGTTGGCGCAGCCCCGCCTGCACGCTGTCGGGCAGAGCGACGAAGACGCCGTTGGCCTCCACAGGAAAGAGCAGCTTCGCGCCGGGGATGCCGGCCAGGCCCGCCGCCAGCCGCTGCGCCATGGCGTTGGCGTGGGCGGCGTGGCGCCGCCAGGCGCCGTCTTCCAGCATGCCCAGCCACGGCGCGGAGAGGAAGCGCATCTTCGAGGCGAGCTGACCGGCCTGCTTGCAGCGCCAGGCGAAATCCTCGGACAGCTTCCGGTCGAAGAAAACCACCGCCTCGCCCACCGGCAGGCCCATCTTGGTGCCGCCGAAGCACAGCACGTCGACGCCGGCGCGCCAGGTGATGTCGGCCGGGGCGACGCCGAGCGAGGCGACGGCATTGCTGAAGCGTGCGCCGTCCATGTGCACGCGCAGCCCCTTCGCGTGCGCCAGCTCGGCGACGACCGCCACCTCTTCGGGGCGGTAGACGGTGCCGACCTCGGTGGCCTGCGTCAGCGTCACCACGCGCGGCTTGGGGAAGTGGATGTCGCTGCGCCGCGTGACCACCTCGCGCACGGCGTCCGGCGTCAGCTTGCCGCCCGCGCCGCCGACAGGCAGCAGCTTGGAGCCGTTGGAGAAGAATTCCGGCCCGCCGCATTCATCCGTCTCGACGTGCGCCAGCTCGTGGCAGACCACGCTGTGGTAGCTCTGGCACAGCGAAGCCAGCGCCAGCGAGTTGGCGGCCGTGCCGTTGAAGACGAAGTAGACGTCGCAATCCGTTTCGAACAGCTCGCGCAGGCGGTCGGAGACGCGGCGCGTCCACTCGTCGTCGCCGTAGCCGGGGGCGTCGCCGGCATTGGCGGCGACGAGGGCCTGCAGGGCCTCGGGGCAGATGCCCGCGCAGTTGTCGCTGGCGAATTGCTGCATGACGTTTCCTTTCTGCAAAGGCAATGCGGGGATTTGCCGCCAACATACCGCAAAGCCCCGCCCGCGGTGAACCTTGCTGTGAAAATACGCAGCATTTGCGAAGGGTCGCCCTGACCGAAGGAAATCCCCGTGGGACGAGCAAACGCGGCACGCGCCGGAAGGCGCAAACCGCACGGCGTGGCATGCGGAGTGACCCACATGTTGCGAGCGCAGCGAGCCAGTCTGGAACCCCCCGCGAGGGGGGTGAAGGGGGGCGGGCGTTTTCATGATGCTGGGTGTTTCGCATCATGAAAGTTGGCACTGCTTTTTCTTGCTACCATGCAGGTGTCTTGGGCGCCGCTTCGGCGTCCGGCCGATGCACCCACGGAGGTCGCGGATGGAGGTTTTCTCGCAATGGCGCGACGCCCTTGGCGGCGTGCTGCACCAGACGGTGGAGCGGCTCGCGCACTACCTGCCGAACGTGCTCGGCGCGTTCCTCCTGCTGTTCGTCGGCTGGATCGTCGCGCACATGCTGCGCTCGGTGGCGGTGCGCCTGACGCTGCTGGGCGAGGGCGCCCTGGCGCGCCTGGCGGCCAAGCGCGGCCGCGCGCCGTCGGCCCTGCCGCGCGCCTCGGCGAAGATCCTCGGCAGCGTCGTCTTCTGGGTGGTGGTGCTGTTCTTCCTCACCGCGGCGACGCAGGTGCTCGGCCTGCACACCTTCACCGCCTGGCTGGCGCGCGTCGTCGACTACCTGCCGACGGTGTTCGCCGGCGCGCTCATTGTCATCGCCGGCTTCATGGTCAGCCGTCTCGCGCGCGAGGTGGTGGAGGCCGCCGCCGCCAGCGCCGGCGCGCGCCAGCGCGCGCTGGTCGGGCGCGTGGTGCAGGCGGCGATCCTCGTCACCGCCATCCTCGTCGGCGCCGAGCAGGTCGGCATCAAGGTCACCTTCCTCGTCATCCTCGCCGCGGCCGCCGGCATCGCGCTGGTGGGCGCGGTGGCGCTGGCGCTCAGCCTCGGCGCGCGCCACTACGTCGCCAACCTGATCGGCGGGCACTACCTGCGCCAGCGCTACAGCGTCGGCCAGCACGTGCGCGTCGCCGGCTACGAGGGCCGCATCCTGGAACTGACGGACACCGCAGTCGTCCTCGAAACCGCCGAAGGCCGCGCCAGCGTGCCGGCGAAGGTGTTCAACGAGGAGCCAATCGTGCAAGTGGTGAGCAAGCCGCGCGATGGCCAGTAACGAAGAACTCACCTACGCCTTCCTCGAGGCGCATCCCTCGGATGCGGCGCGCGTGCTCGAACGGCTGGCGCCCGCCGCTGCAGCCGCGCTGCTGCAGTCCGCGCCGCTGCGCCTGGCCTCGCCGGTGCTGCGCCAGATGCTGCCGCTGGCCGGTGCGCGCTGCCTCGAGCGGCTCGACGATGCCGATGCGGCCGGGCTGATGAGCGGCGCCGGCGCGCAGGCCGGCGTCGGCCTTTTGCGCTACCTCGGCGCCGAGCGCCGAACCCGGCTGCTGGCGCAGTTGCCGACCACGCTCACCGTCGCCTATGAGCTGCTGCTCGGCTACCCGGAGGGCACTGTCGGCGCCTGGATGGACCCGCGCGCCCTCGTGCTGCCCGCCGACATGACCAGCGGCGAGGCGCTCGAGCGCGTGCGCCGCGCCGACGAGACGCTCGTCGCCGATCCCTACGTCATCGACCGCAACCAGCGCCTGCTCGGCTACATCGAGCTCGCCGACCTGCTGCGCGCCAGCGACACGACGCCGCTCACCCGGCTGCTGCGGCCGAGCCCGCACCGGCTGCCGGCGCAGGCGCTGCTCGACGGGCTGCGCGAGCACCCGGGCTGGCGCGAGTCCTCGACGCTGCCCGTCGTCGAGCGCGACGAGCGCCTCGTTGGCGCGCTGACCAACGCCGCGCTGCAGCGCGCGCTGTCGCTGGCGCAGGACGCGCCGGCGCCGCGCAGTGCGGAAGACACGCTGGCCGGCATCGCCGGCGCCTACTGGTTCGGCGTCTCCACCCTGATCCAGGAGATCGTCGGCCTGCTGCCGGTCGAACGGCGCGAGGGGGAATCATGAACACTGGCGCGGAAACGGCGATTGCCGCCCTCAACCTGCACTTCCTGCTCGATTACCCGCGCGAGGCGGCGCGGCGCATCGAAGCAATGCCGGCCGACGAGGTCGGTGTGATGCTGGCCGACCAGCCGGTGCATGCCGTGGTGCCGGTGTGGCAGAGCCTCGCCACCGACGTGGAGCAGGCGGTGTTCGCCGAGCTGCCCGAGGCGCGCGCCGTGGCGCTGCTCGCCGAACTGGAGCCGGCGCGCAGCGCGGCCTTGCTCAGCCGCCTCGACGAAGAAGAGCGCGAGCGCTTCATGCGGCTGCTCAACGCGCAGGTGTCCAGCGAAATTCAGGCGCTGATGGCATATCCGGCCGACTCCGCCGGCCAGCTCATGGACCCGCGCGTGCTCGCCTTCCGTGGCGACCTGACCGCCCACGAAGCGCTGGCGCGACTGCGCCAGACGAAACGGCGCGGACTGCGCGAACTGTACCTGGTGGATGACGACGGCCGCCTCGACGGGCGCGTCTATATCCAGGACCTGGCGCTCGCCGAGCCGGACGAGACGCTCTCGCGCCTTGCGCGCAAGATCGCCGACGCCGTGCAGGACACGGCGCCGCGCGAGGACGTGGTGGAGAAGATGCAGCAGGACGCGGTGACCGACCTGCCGGTGGTCGATTACGACGGCCGCCTGCTCGGCGTCATCCGCCAGGCCAAACTGGCTTCCGCCGTGCAGCAGGAAACCACCCTGGACATCCAGACCATGG
>WBZL01001155.1_pt1 | contig 28350 bp, 25 predicted proteins | sample 5204291 | NCBI WGS metagenome assembly WBZL01 (sample SAMN12344345, study PRJNA552823) | activated sludge metagenome | biome: Activated sludge suspended growth; feature: Nitrification reactor; material: Wastewater; isolation source: activated sludge from nitrification reactor of wastewater...
GGCGGCGTTCGCCGGGCAGACCTCCTGGCAGACGTCGCAGCCGAAGACCCAATCCCCCAAGAGCGGACGCACCGCCGCTGGCACGCTGCCGCGATGCTCGATTGTCCAGTAGCTGATGCAACGGTTGCTGTCCAGGCGGTAAGGCGCCGGCAGGGCGCCGGTGGGGCACGCTTCGAGGCAGCGGGTGCAGCGGCCGCAGAGGTCTGCGACGGGCGGATCGGCCGTCAGCTCGAGAGTGGTGAACAGCTCGCCCAGCAGGAACCAGGATCCGGCCTCGGGATGCAGGAGGTTGGTGTTCTTCCCCACCGCCCCGAGACCGGCACGGGCCGCCAGCTCGCGTTCGAGGACCGGCCCGGTGTCGACATAGTGCCGGGTCTCGTGCCCCGGAAAGCCCTCGCGGATGCGCTCGCCCAGGGTGCGCAAGCGCTCGCCCATGAGATCGTGGTAGTCGACTCCCCGCGCATAGCGAGCGACCCGCGGCCAGAGGTCGCCGCCCGGCTCGTCCTCCTCCTGGCTTCCGTCTAGGCTGGGGAAGGGGGCGTACTGCAGGGCCACCACCAGGACGCTCCGGGCCCCGCTGAGCACTTGCGACGGCGCCAGCCGCACCTCGCTGCGGCGCTCCAGCCAGTGCATGGCGGCCTGGTCACCGCGGGCGAGCCAGGCGAGGAAGGCAGTACCGGTCGTGGCTGGCTCGAGGCCCGCCACTCCAGCGCGAGCGAAGCCAGCTTCTCGGGCCCAGTCCTTGAGCAGCCGGCTGCGCGCTTCGGGATCCACAGCAGGAGTCTAGCTGCCTTCCTCTCCGGCCCGCCCTTGGCTCGCCACCGAGCGTTTCGGTAGACTCCGCCGGTTGCTTCCGCCCGCCAGCGAGCGGTGCGGCCCGCTCGACAATCACAGACTCTCCGCCGAGGTAGGTCGCACTCGACCGGCACTCGTCCGGGCAGCCGGCCGGGGCGGCAGCGCGAGCGGCCCACGCGGCGGTGGCGATCGCCGGACGATCAAGCCGGACGACCAAGGAGGTGGCATGAGCACGTTCGATCAGATGCAGCAGATGGGCCATGAGCGGGTCCTCTTCTGCTCCAACCCCGACGTCGGTCTGCGGGCGATCATCGCCGTGCACAGCACCGTCCTCGGCCCCAGCCTCGGCGGTCTGCGGATGTGGCCCTACGCCAGCATGGACGAGGCCCTCACCGACGTGCTGCGTCTGTCGCGCGGGATGACCTACAAGGCAGCCGCGGCCGGCCTCAACCTCGGCGGCGGCAAGGCCGTCATCCTCGGCGATCCGAAGAAGGACAAGACGGAGGCCCTCTTCCGCGCCTTCGGCAGCTACGTCGAGTCCCTGGGCGGGCTCTACATCACGGCCGAGGACGTCGGCACCGACACTGAGGACATGGAGCTCATCCTCGCCGAGACCCGCTGGGTGACCGGCGTTCCAGTGAGCCATGGCGGCAGCGGCGATCCCTCTCCCGTCACCGCCTACGGCACCCTCCAGGGCATCAAGGCGGCCGTTCGCTGGCACTTCGGTGATCCCTCGCTCGCCGGCCGCACGGTGGCGATCCAGGGCCTCGGCAGCGTCGGCGGCTACCTCGCCGGCTACCTCAAGGAGGAGGGCGCCAAGGTCTTCGGCTGCGACATCGACACCGCCGTGGCCGACCAGGTTGCCAAGGAACACAACGTCGAGCTGGTCGGGGTCGACGAGATCTTCGACGTCCCTTGTGACGTCTTCGCGCCCTGCGCCCTGGGCGCCATCCTCAACGACGGCACGATCCCCCGCCTGCGCTGCCAGATCGTCGCCGGCGGCGCCAACAACCAGCTCGCCGACGAGCACCGCCACGGCCCGGCGCTGGAGGCCCGCGGCATCCTCTACGCCCCGGACTTCGTCATCAACGCCGGTGGCCTGATCAACGTCTACGGCGAGTTGGACGAGAACGGCTACAACCAGGAACGGGCAATGCGGATGACCCGTGGCATCTACCTCAACATGACCCGCGTCTTCGAGATCGCCAAGAGCGAGTCGGTCCCCACCTACGTGGCGGCGGATCGGGTGGCAGAGGAGCGGATCTCCAAGATCCGTGCCCTGCGGCCCAAGCACTGGGCGCAGACCTTCCGGCGACGCCGCAACCGCTGAGGCGAGACGCCGCATGCTGAGCTGGCTCGCCGCCCCTGCTCTCGTCGCCGCCAGCGCCCTCGCCGCCCCGGCCGCCTGCGGCGACGGCGCCACGGCGAGCCTGCTGGCGATGGACACCGCCAGCGGCGCCGCCCTCTTCGCCCTCGGCGCGGCGAGCGGGCCGGCCCAGCTCCTCAGCTTCCAGCCCGAGGAGCCGTCCTCCCCCGCCACGCTCAGCCTGGTCGAGGACACGGGCAGGCACTTCGCTGGCTCGATCGGCCCCGGCCCGATGTTCGCCCTGCGGCGCTGCGGCGCCGGCTGCGTGAGCGCCGAGGCCTGGGAGGGCGGGTTTTGGCAACCGCTGGCAAGTCCCCTCGGTCTCGCCGACGAGGCGAATCTCTACACCACCCGGGACCGCGGCGGAGCGGCCTGGATCGTCGCGCATCGCCCCGCGGCCGCTGTCGGTTGGATCACGGCGCAGGCCTTCAACCTGGTGGCGGGCGAGTGGCGCGGTCGCGGCAGCTTGAACGTGCGCGCCATCCCCACCCAGGGCCTCCTCCCCGACCCGGTGAGTAACGAGGCCGTGATCACCGGCACCGGCCGCTTCAGCCGCTCGCAGGCGCCAAACACTTGGAGCTCCGGCATCCCGACGCTGCCAGCCGGCAAGCACGGGCAGCTCCTGCCGTTCGGTGGCACGGCAGCGGCCTATCTGGCGGCGGACGGCGCGATCTACTTCTCGGCCGACCTCGGGGCGACCTGGAAGGGGCTGCGCTTCAAGCCCTGGGGCGTCGAGCCGACCGAGATCTGGAACTACGGCCTCGACTACAGCGCCGACCTGCCGCTCGGGGCCTGGGGCGATGCACTGCCCCTCGCCTGGTTCGATCGCCGACCGGGCCGCGACGCCCGCATCTTCCTGACCGAGCTTTCGACCACCGCCGACTGGCAGCTGCTCTCCGAGCTCGCGCCCGAGGTCGAGACCGGCGCCGGCAAGCGCGAGGAGCTCGTGCACCTGCTGCGGACGGCCGGCGGCACCTGGGCCCTGCTGACGGATTGCTATCTCGACGAGGCCGGGGGACCGACCGTTGCCCTGCGCAGCGGCACGCCGGGAGCCCTCGGCCCCCTACGCTTCCTGCGCGTCACCGCTCAGACCCCGAAGTCAGCCGACTGACGCTCCACCTCGATCCAGCGCGCCAGCTCCTCGACCACCTCGTCGACGCCGCGGTCCGAGGTGTCGACGAGGCGATAGGTCTCGTCGCGGGTCAATGGCGACTCCGCACGGCTCGAGTCGCGAGCGTCGCGCGCCGTCTGCTCCGCGAGCACCCTCTCCAGAGTAAGCTCGGGGCGGGAGGGCTTGAGCTCGGCCAGGCGGCGGCCGGCGCGCACCTCGGGCCGGGCATCGAAGAAGAACTTGAAGCGGGCGGTCGGGAAGACCCGGGTGCCGATGTCCCGCCCCTCGACGACGCCGCCGAAACGCCGCCCACCTTCTCGTTGCAGCTCGACGAGGCGCCGCCGTACCCCCGGGTAGGTGGCGATGCGCGAGGTGACCTCGGAAACCTCCGGGCCCTTGATCCGTGCCGCGACACTCCGACCGTGGAGCCGCACCTCAAGCTCGCCGCCGGCTTCCGCCGGTGGTGCCAGCTCGACGGCGGCCACCGCCGCGAGCCCCTCGACGGCGCGCTCATCCGCCGGGTCGACGCCACGATCGAGGACTTCCAGGGCGAGCGCACGATACATCGCGCCGGTGTTCAGGTAGGGGATGCCGAGACGCGCCGCCAGGTGGCGGGCCGCCGTGCTCTTGCCCACTCCCGCCGGGCCGTCGATCGCCACCACGAGCGGCGGGGGCGGCTGAGGCCGCGCGGCGCTCAAGCCGAGGCCCCAGCCGCGATCTCGTCGACGGCGGCCAGCAGCTGCAGGTTCTCAGCCCGCGTGCCGACGGTGATCCGCAGGCTGTGGGCGAGGCCATAGGCGCCGAGCGGCCGCACCAGCACGCCCCGCCGTTCGAGCTCCGGCACCCAGGCAACGCCGGCCGGCATGTCGACGAGCAGAAAGTTCGCCACCGACGGCGTGACCACCATGTCCCGCCGCGTGAGCTCCGCGCTGAGGAACGCCCGTTCGACGGCATTGCGCTCGGCCGTCTGCCGCGCCCAGCCTTCGTCGTCGAGGGCCGCCAGGGCTGCCACCAGAGCGAGGACGTTGAGGTTGTACGGCAGCTTGACCTTGTTCACCGCGACCATCAGCGACGCAGGGCCGACAGCGTAGCCCAGGCGCAAGCCAGCGAGGCCGTAGAGCTTCGAGAAGGTGCCGAGGACGATCACCTGGCGGCCGGCAGCGAGGTCGGCGAGGGCATTTGGGTAGTCGGCGGCGTCGACGTACTCCTGGTAGGCCTGGTCCACCACGGTCAGCGGTCCGTCACCGGCGAGCTCGAAATAGCGGTCGAGCTCGGCCCGGCGCACGTAGGTGCCGGTGGGATTGTTCGGGTTGGCGAGAAAGACCAGCTTGGCGCCGGCGGCTGCCCGGCCAAAGGCCTCGGCGTCGTCGCGACGATCGGGCAGCGTCGGCACGTCGACGATCGCGGCGTTGACGGTCCAGGCCGAGAGGCGGTACTGCACGAAGGCGAGCCGCGACATCACCACCGGGTCGCCGTCGGCGAGGAAGGCGTGGCAGAGGACGTCGACGAGCTCTCCCGAGCCGTTTCCGAGGACGATCTGGTCGGGGCTCACCCGGTGCCGCGCGGCGAGGCGCTCGCGCAGGGCCAGCCCGGCGCCTTCCGGGTAGAACGCCAGCTCGTCGAGGGCGCGGGCCAGCGCTTCGCGGACCCGCGGTGAAGGGCCGGCCGTGTTCTCGTTCGAGGCCAGCTGGCAGAGGTGCGCGACCCCCAGCTGCTGCCGCAGCCGGTCGGCCGGTTGGCCCGGGGGGTAGGGCTTGATTTGCTCCACATAGGCCGGGACGAGGTCGGGCCGTGGCATCGTCTCTCCTCCGCGCGGTGCGCGTCGCTAGTGGGAGCGGCGTGGGCCCCGTCCGCCGGGCCGATCTCGGTTGGGCCGACTAGCCTCGGGCCGACTTGCCCCGGGCCGACGCTTCGAGGCTCCCGCCCCCTGCGGACGCTGGCCCTGGGACCGAGCTCCCTCGGGGCGACTCGCCTGCGGGCGGCTACCCGGTGGCCGGGCTCCCGTCCTTTCCGAGGAAGTAGTGCCGCCAGCGCGCCGAGGCGGGGCACCAGCAGGCGAACGGGACGGAGCCTGGCGCCCTTCGTTGGCGGCCTTCGGCGACGAGCTGGTCGTGCCGGCGGCGGGACGCCGTGCCGGCCTGGTCTTGCGCCCCTCGACCTCGGATGCCGCTGCTCGCCGCCGGGGCAGGATCGTCCCCGCTGCAGGCTTCGGCTTGGCCGTGTGGGTGCTGCGCAGCAGCCGCTCGACCTCCTTGGCGGTCAGCTCCCGCAGCGCCCCCACCGGCAACGCCGGATCCGACAACGAGCCGATCGCCACCCGCCGCAGCTTCTGCACCGGATGGCCGATGCGAGCGAACATCTCGCGGATCTGCCGCGTCCTCCCCTCGGTGAGCTCGACGTCCCACCACGAGTTCTCCTTCGACTCCTTGCTGCCGCTCGTCCGCCGCGGCTCGATGCGGCAAGGGGAGGTGCGCTTGCCTTCGAGGACGATGCCGCCGCGCAAGCGGTCCAGGGCACCGTCTTCGGGGAAGCCGGCGACCTTGACCTCGTAGACCTTGGCGCAGCCGTACCGCGGGTGCGCCACGTGGTGCGCGAACTCGCCGTCGGTGGTCAGCAGCAGCAGGCCCTCGGTGGCGAAATCGAGCCGGCCCACCGGCACCAGGCCCTTGCGCATCGCCCGTGGCACCAGCTCGAGGACGGTGCGGCGCCCTTCGGGATCGGCGACGGTCGACATCACGCCCTTCGGCTTGTTGAGCACGAGGTAGAGGTGCTCGACCGCTGCGAGCTGGATCCGCTTGCCGTCGACCTTGACGGCGTCGCGTTCCGGGTCGGCCTTGTCGCCCAGCTCGGCCAGCTTGCCGTTGATGGTCACCCGGCCTTCCGCGATCAGCTCCTCGACCTTCCGGCGCGAGGCGTAGCCGGCGCGGGCGAGGAGCTTCTGCAGGCGCTCTTCTCGATGGCTCGCCGCCTTGCTCATGATCCCTCCACCTCAAACTCGAAGGCCGCCGTGGCCGCCGTCTCGGCGTCATCATCGGCCGCCGCGGCCTCCTCGCTCTCCTGGTCCTCGATCTCGGCCAGCTGGCGGAGGATCGACTCCTCACGATCCGGCGCCGCGGGAAGCGCTGGCATGGCCTCGCCTTCCGCGACCGGCCCTTCGGCGAGCTGGGCCCGCCGCTCGCCGAGGCTCTCGCCGGCCTCGCCGAAGCTCTCCTCCATCTCCTCGAGAGGTGGCAGGTCCTTGAGGCTACCGAGGCCGAAGTGGACGAGGAACTCGCGCGTGGTGCGGTAGAGGAAGGGGCTGCCGACCACCGCCTTGCGGCCGGCGATCTTGATCAGGCGGCGCTCGAGGAGGGTCTTCAGCACGCCTGAGGAGCTCACCCCGCGCAGCTCCTGGATCTCCGGCGCCGTGATCGACTGGCGGTAGGCGATGATCGCCAGGGTCTCGAGCGCGGCCATCGACAGCTTGCCACTCGCCCGCACGTCGAAGAAGCGGCGCAGCCAGCCGGCGAGCTCCGGGCGGGTCACCAGGCGCACGCCGCCAGCAACCTCCTCGACCTGGATCCCCCGCCCTTCGGCGTTCGGGAAGCGGGCGAGGACGGTCTCGAGGGCCGCTTCCACCTGGGCGCGATCCTCTTCGTCGAAGACCTCGACGAGGCGGGCCCGTGGAACCGGCTCCGACGAGGCGAAGAGGATGGCCTCAAGGGCAGCCTCGATCTCGGCTTGGGGAGTCAATGCGAGACCCCTTCTCGTTCTTCCTCGGAGAGGCGGCGGGTGGTGCGATAGAGAACGATGTCGCCCTTCTCGGTCTGGTGCAGGCGCACGAGGTTCAGCCGGGCCAGCTCGAGGACGGCGAGAAAGGCCGCGACTGCCTCCGCACGGCAGGAAAGCACCCGCAGATCGTCGAGGAGCTCGTAGGGGCGACCGGCGTCGAGGATGGCCAGCAGGCGGTCGAACTGCGCCCGCACCGAGAACACCTCGGGGCGCAGGTGGTAGGCCGGAGGATGCTCGCGGTCGTAGCGCCCCAGGGCCTCGCGGAAGGCCGCGACGAGGTCGAAGAGGGAGACCTCGCCGAGGTCGAAGCCCTCGTCGGCCGGCTTTTCCGGCGCCGTCGCCGGGCGAGTGAAGATGCCGGCGCGCATGCGGTCGACCTCGGCGAAGGACTGCGCCACCTCCTTGATCCGCTGGTACTCGACGAGCCGGCGCACCAGCTCGTCCCGCGGATCTTCGGCCGCCGCACCGTCGGCCGCGGTCGGGCGCGGCAGGAGCATCTTGGTCTTCAGGTGGATGAGCATCGCCGCCTCGTAGATGAACTCACCGGCGATGTCGAGGTTGAGCTCTTCCATCAGCATCAGGTACTCGTGGAACTGATCGCAGACCCGCGCCACCGGGATGTCGGCCAGCTCCACCTTGTTGATCTTGACCAGGTGCAGCAACAGGTCGAGAGGGCCGTCGAAGACCGGCAGGTGCACCCGCCAGGCCTCGGGCAGCAGCGCAGGGCGCTCGACCGCCGCGCTCATCCCCGCGCCTTGCCGACCAGCGCCCGGTAGTCGAGGTGGGTCGCCGTGCGCACCAAGTCCATCGTCTCGCCCGCCCGCTGCCGGGCTCGCCGCGAGCCGTCTTCGAGGATGTCGAGCAGGGTCGCGCGGTCGCGCAGGAGCTCTTCGCGACGCTCCCGCATCGGGGTCAGGAACTCGCTGATCCGCTCGGCGATCAGCTTCTTGTCGTCCACGCAGCCGATGGCGGCGGCGCGGCAGTCGGCCGCCACCCGCTCGCACACCTCCGGCGGTGAGACCAGCTGGTGGAAGCTGAAGAGGTTGCAGACCTCGGGGCGACCGGGGTCGCTGCGCCGGAGGCGCTGCGGATCGGTGAACATCTCCTTGCACTTGCGCTGGATCTCTTCTGGCGTGTCGGCGAGGTAGATGGCGTTGCCGTAGGACTTCGACATCTTGCGGCCGTCGATGCCCGGCACCTTGCGAGCCGGCGTGAAGAGGGCCTTCGGCTCGGGGAAGACGGCGCCGTAGTAGGAGTTGAAGCGGCGCGCGAGCTCTCGAGACAGCTCCAAGTGGCTCGCCTGGTCCTCCCCCACTGGCACGAAGTCGGCGCGGTAGACGAGGATGTCCGCCGTCTGCAGCACGGGGTAGCCGAGGAAGCCGTAGGTCGAGAGGTCACGGTTCTCGATGTTCTGCTGCTGCTCCTTGTAGGTCGGCACGCGCTCGAGCCAGCCCAGCGGCGAGATCATCGAGAAGAGGAGGTGGAGCTCGGCGTGCTCGGGCACCAACGACTGGATGAAGATGGTCGAGCGCGCCGGGTCGAGACCGGCGGCCATCCAGTCGGCCACCGCCTCCAGCGTGTTGGCCGCCACCCGTGAGGTGTCGGCGTAGTCGGTGGTCAGCGCGTGCCAGTCGGCCGCGAAGTAATAACACTCATAGGTATCCTGCAGGTCGACCCAGTTCTTGACCGCACCGAAGTAGTTCCCCAGATGGATGGGTCCCGTGGACCTCAATCCAGAGAGGACGACTTGCTTTCCCGAGCTGCTCATCTGGCCCGACCCTCACTCATCATTTCACGGCTCGTCGCCGCGCTGCGCGACGCTGCGCACAACGAGATTCACCCGGCCGCCTGGCGGCCGCGAAAGAGCGCACGAGGATACCACCTGCCGGTACCGGTCGAGCACTTCCGGCCCAGCACGCCTGGGCCCACAGGGCCGGCCTGGCAGGAGCCGCGCGGCCGCGACGCGTCTCGCGGCCGACCTCAGGCGCCGGAAAGCTCTAAGCCGACCCTTTGCACCAGGGCCTCCTGGGAGCGCAGGGCGCGGGCCTCCTCGCGGAAGGCCAGCACCTGGGCACCGGCGGCGAGGATGAAGGTGACGACGTGCGCCGCCGTCGGGAACGCATGGGTGTAGGCCGCCCCCCCGGTAGCGAAAAGGGCCAGCGCCAGGCCGATCGCCAGCAGCACCGAGGGCACCACACGACGGCGCCAGCCCCGACCGGCAGCGACGAGCTGCGGCGAGAGCGCGGCCTCTGCCGCCGTCCGCTCGACGGCGCGGCCGAGGCCGAGGAGGTAGAAGAGCGTCCACAGGTGAGCGAAGAGCAAGAGCAGCGTCGAAGCCAGGGCGCCCAGCAGATGGCGCTGGAACGGGCCTTCGAAGTGCCGGTCCGCGGCCGCGACGCCCCAGCCCACCAGGGCCAGCCAACCCACGATCAGAATCGCCCGCCCCCATGCCTTCGACATCGCCGACCGTCACCTCTCAGCCAATGCTGGTCGTCCCGGCCAGCCCGAGCGCCGCCGCCGGGAGCGGCGAGCAAGATCGCGGAATTCTAGCAGCCTAGTCGAGGCCGGGAGCGGCGCGCTCACCCAGCAAGCGATCGAGGCGACGGCGCAGCTCGCGATAGGCCGGCTCGCCCAATCTCGGCTGCAGCTGCCGGGCGTCCGCTGCCGCTCGTTCGAGCCACTCGATGTCCGCTTCGAGGTGGGCCACCCGCAACGTCGGCAGCCCGGCCTGGCGAGTCCCCAGCAGGTCGCCAGGCCCACGGATGCGCAGGTCCGCTTCGGCGATCGCGAAGCCGTCGTTGGTGCCGGCGAAGACGCGCAGGCGCTCCCGCCCCTGGACTGAGAGACGGCCATGCAGGGCGACGCAGCGGGACGGCCGCTCGCTGCGCCCGACGCGGCCGCGCAGCTGGTGGAGCTGAGCGAGCCCGAAGCGCTCGGCCCCTTCGATGACGATCACCGTCGCCTCCGGCACGTCGATCCCGACCTCGATCACCGTCGTGGCGATCAGCACCTGGACGGTGCCGGCCGCGAACGCCGCCAGGGCTCGCTGGCGCTCCTCGGCCGGCAGCTGACCGTGGACCACCGCGCTCGCAAACTCACCGAGCTCGCTACGGACCTCCTCGCCCTGCTCCTCCACCGAGGCCGCCGCCACGCGCTCGCTCGCTTCGATCAGCGGAAAGACGACGTAGCCCCGGGCCCCCGTCGCGAGATCCGCCCGCAGCTGGCGGTAGACCTCGCGGCGCCGGCTCTCCGGCTTGAGCTCGGTGGCCACCGGGTGGCGGCCGGGCGGCAACTCGTCGAGCACCGAGACGTCGAGGTCGCCGTACGAAGCGAGGGCCAGCGAGCGCGGGATCGGCGTCGCCGTCATCACCAGCAGGTCCGGGCGGTCGCCCTTGGCCTGCAGGAGCTGGCGCTGCACCACCCCGAAACGATGCTGCTCGTCGATGATCGCGAGCCCCAGGCGTTCGAACGCCACCGCCCCCTGGATCAGGGCATGCGTGCCGACGGCCACCTGGATCGACCCCGCGGCCAGGTCGGCGCGCAGGGCCGCTGACTCCGCCGCCGTCCGCCCGCTCACCAGGGCCAGCCGGTAGCGCCCACCGAGGAGCCGCGCGAGGCCGCGATGGTGCTGCTCGGCGAGCAGCTCGGTGGGGGCCATGAAGGCTGCCTGCAGGCCGTTCTCCACCGCCAGCACGATGGCGAGCGCTGCCACGATGGTCTTGCCGCTGCCGACATCGCCCTGCAGCAGGCGCAGCATCGGCTGCGGTCGTTGGAGGTCCTCGGCGATCTCGCGCAGAGCGCGGCGTTGGGCCGCGGTCAGCCGAAACGGCAGCACGGCCCGCGCCACCTCCCGCAAAGGATCGTCGATGGCATAGCGATGCCGCTTCTGGCGCCCGCGCTGCTCGGCCCGGCGGTCACTGAGCGCCAGCTCGAGGTCGAGGAGCTCGCCGTAGATCAGCCGCTGGTGGGCGGCGCTCCGCCGCTCGTTGAGCAGCTCGACGTCGACTCCCTCTCCCGGCAGGTGGAGATCGGCCAGGGCTTGTCCGAGGGCCGGCAGGTGGTGCCTGGTGCGCAGCTCGGCCGGCAGCGGGTCGGGCACCGCATGCACCAGGTCGACGTGGGCCAACGCCGCGCTCAGCAGACGGCGCATCGCGGTCGGCCCCAGCTCGCCGGCCTGTGGATAGACAGCGATGATCCGGCCGGCATGGATCGCCTGCGCCGCCGGCTCGGTCGAGGGGTTGACCAGCTCCAGGCGGCCCATCTCGCTGCGGTGCACCTCACCGTGGAGGAGATAGGCCTGCTGCGGGCGCACCTGCGACGGCAGATAGGGACGGTTGAACCAGACGACGGGGAGCTGGCCGCTGGCGTCTTCCACCACGCCGCGGACGAGCGAGAAGCCGCGCCGCTTGACGCGCACCACCCGCAGGTCGTGCAGCCGCCCGCAGACCGTGGTCGGCCCAGCCTCGGCGACCTCCGCCAGCGGCAGGATGTGGCGGCGGTCCTCGTAGCGATGCGGCAGATGGAAGAGCAGCTCGCCGACGGTGCGGTAGCCCGCCTCGGCCAGCTGGCGCGCACGAACGGGGCCGATGCCCTTGAGGAAACGGAGGGGGGTCTCCAGCCAGGAACGGTCGGCGAGCTCGCTGCTCACGGGGCTGGTGCCGGCGGGCGGCGCCCGCCGGTCGCTGGCGGCGCCTCAGGCGACCTGGAAGATGGTGATGACCATGCCAAGCCGGACCTCGTCCCCGGGGCCGATCTCGATCGGCACCCCGGTCTCCAGGCGCTGGCCGTTGCGGTAGGTGCCGTTCATGGTGCCGATCTCTTCGGCGAGGAAGAACTTGTTGCCCCGCTTGTAGATCTTGGCGTGCCGGCGGGAGATCGAGCGCTGGCCGTCGACCGGCGTGAGGTCGATGTCCGGGTAGATGCCGGTCACCGGGTCTTTGCGGCCGATCGTCGTCTCCGAGCCCGGCGAGAACGGGAACTCCATGCCCGACTTGGTGTGCACGAGTTTCTCGACCGGCGCGCCCGAGGGCCGCTCGGCGGCCGGCTTCTCCGGCTCCGGCATCGGCACGTCGGAGGGCACGGGGGCCGCCGGCTGGTCGCCGCCGCGGTCCAGGGCCTCACCGAGCAGCCGATCCGTCTCGCGCAGCCGGCGGGACAGCTTGCGCATCATGCGGATGGCGATCTCGGGGTGGTCACGCAGCATTTGCGAGAAGGTGGCACCGTTGATCTGCAGCAGCTTGACGTCGGAGAGAGCGCGCGCCGAGGCGGTCCGCGGCAAGTCCTCCAGCAGAGACATCTCGCCGAAGAAGTCACCTTTTTCGAAGACCGCGAGCTGCTTTTCCTCGCCGCCGATCTCCTGCAGGATCCCCACCTTCCCCTCGTGGATGATGTACATCTCGGTGCCGAGGTCGCCCTCGCGGAAGATGTACTCGCCGGCAGGAAACTCTGCGGAGTATTCGCCGAGCGGCTTCTTGCTCGTGGTCTTGAAGACGGGCTTGGTCACGCCGGTTAGCTTACCTCAACCACGAGGCGATCAAGCCCCTCCAGGCGGGCCCGTGCGCCGAGCGGAAAGGTGTGGTTCGGCGCCCGATGACCGCAGGGCAAACCGCACCGGACGGGCACGCCGAGCTCGCCTAGACGATCGGCCAGGAGCGCCGTGAGGGCCGCTTCCTCCTCGCCGCGGGCAAGGTCGAGATGGCCGACGAGGACGCCGCGCACACCGCCCAGGGAACCGGCGAGGAGCAGCTGGGTGAGCATGCGGTCCAGTCGATAGAGGCGTTCGTTGACGTCCTCGACGAGGAGGAGCGCGCCGTCGAGAGCCGGCGCGAAAGGCGTCCCGACCGTGGCGGCGAGCAGCGACAGGCAGCCGCCGAGGAGAGCGCCCTCGACGCCCGTCCCCGCCTCGCTCGCGGCCAGGGGATAGACCAGCGGACCGCGGCCGGCGAGCGCGTCGAGAAACGTCGCTTCCTCCTCGGGGCCTTGCCCACGCGCGAGGTCCGCCGCCGCCATCGCACCGTGGAAGCTCACCAGGCCGAGGCGGCGCACGACCTCGAGGAGAAAAGGCGTGAGGTCCGAGAAGCCGACGTAGGCGCGCGGGTGGCGCGCCAAGAGGGACCAGTCGAGACGCGCCAGCAGGCGCAGCACGCCGTAGCCGCCGCGGGCGAAGACGATGGCCCGCAGGCTGGGGTCCGCTGCCAAGGCGTGGAAGGCCGTCAGGCGCTCGTCGTCCGAGCCGGCGAGATAGCCCTGGCGGCTCGCCAGGTTGGTGGCCAGCACCGGCTCGAAGCCCAGGCGGACGAGGTTCGCGACCCCACGTTCCAGGCGCTCGGGGTCGATCGGGCCGGAGAGAGCCGCGATCCCCACCCGGTCGCCCGGCTGGACCGGCGGCGGAAAGCGAGCTGGAGCGATCACCAACGAAGCACCGGGCGCCGCTTCATGGCGGCCACGGCCGGGCCGCCCGCGGCGCACGGGAGAAGGGCTGTGGGCTGGAGAGGTTCGTAAGCCGAGTTCTGTCGACCCGGCCAAGGGCCGGGCGGGCGATCATTCCTCTGGGACCACCGTTGCCGGCGGCCGCGAGCAACCTACCCGGAAGCGGTCCAGAGGCTTGCGCCTCCAGAGCGGGACGGGCAGCCCGCCGAGTTGCCGCTCCCCTATTTGGTCTTGCACCGCATGGGGTTTGCCGTGCCCCGGTCCGTCGCCGGCCGGGCGGTGCGCTCTTACCGCACCGTTTCACCCTTACCTGCCGGCCTGCCGGAGTTGCCTCCGCGGCCGCCAGGCGGTCTGTTCTCTGTTGCACTTTCCGTCGCGTCACCGCGCCTCGCCGTTAGCGAGCATGCTGCCCGTTGGTGTTCGGACTTTCCTCCCCCGGCCGGAGCCGAGAGCGATCGCCAGAACCTCTCCAGCCGTTCAATCCTAGCAGGCTAGCTGAACAGGCTCTGCAAGAAGCCTTTTTTCTTCTTGGTCGGGTCCCCCAGGCGCTCCATGGCCCGCAGGGCGTCGGGATCGCGGGGCGCCCGGCTGAGGATGCTGCGCCAGACCGCCCGGGCCCGCGCGTGGTCGCCGAGGCGGTCGTAGAGCGCGGCCAGCTGCCGGCGGTACTCGAGCATGTGCGGCGCGAGATGCACCGCCTCGCGCATGCTGTCCGAAGCGTGCTGCAGCCAGTTGGGGTTCTTCTGCTGAACCTCAGAGAGGAGGACGTAGTAGTCGGCCTTGGGTTGCGCCTGAATCGCCTTGCGAAGCAGCTCGATGGCGTAGTGGAACTCGTTGCGCTCCACCATGTCTCGGGCCTGGCCGTAGAGCTTCTCGGCGACCTCCGGCGAGCTCGGCTGCGGCTCACCCTTGGCAGCCCCCGGGGCGAGCGGCTGGATCACCCCCGTTTCACGGTTGTAGCGCCGCCGGCGATCGGGATCGGCGAGCACCAGATAGGCCTCGGTCGCCCGCTCGAAGAGGAGGCGCATGGCGTCCTCACGCCCGGCGAGGCCCAGCTGCGCGGCATGGATCGGGTGCACCAGACGGGCGAGCTCGTTGTAGGCGGCATGCACCTGCTCCACCGAGGCGTCGGCGTCGATACCGAGCAGCTGATAGTGGCTGAGCTCGCCCAGTTGGCCGAGCAGCTCGGCCAGACGGGCGCGATGCAGCGCCGGCGAGACGTCGATCGGCCTGGCATGAAGCCCTTGGGCCACCCGCTCGGCGAAGCGCCCGACGACGTCGCCATCGACCAGCAGCTCGGCGCGCACCCTCGCCTCGTGACGCTCGATCAGGCGCAGCGCCTCCAGGCGGTTCAGGTGGAGCAGCATGCTGCGGCGGTCGAGACTGCGTTGCAGCAGGGTGAGGACCGAGGCCGGCTCGGCCAGCTCCTCCCAGAGCTCACGCTCGGTGGGCTCGAGGGTGAAGTCGCGCAGCTGGCCCTCGCTCGCCGGCCGGCTCACCCAGCGCCCACCCTCGCCGCCCAGGCGCTGCAGCAGGGCTTCGTCGTCGCGATCCTGCAGCATGGCGGCGACCACCAGCTGGGCCGTGGGAAGGGGCCCGACGGCATCCGGCGGCACGGCGGCGCGACCAGGGTCGAAGCTGTAGGTGCCCGTCCGCCAACCACGGATCACCGCCGCCATCCGCATCATCAAGTCGGCGATGACGTCGGGCGACTGCTCACCCTGGAGCTGCTGCGAGACCTGCGTGGCAAGCGGGTTGGAAGGCGGGAGAAAGAGCTGGCCGTCGATGAAGAACAGCCGCCGCTTGCCACTTTCGACGACCGCTTCGAGCACACCCGTGGCACGGCCCAGGAAGAGGGAGCGCACTACTTCGCGGAGGTCGTCCTCCGCCAGATCGCCAGACAGTCGAGTCATCAAATGGAACCCGCCAGCAGAGGATGGAAGCGTCTGCAAGGAATAGAAGGCTCTCTATCCTACAAGATCTTGTGCATCGGCGTGGAGCTGGCGGTGGACGCTGGCGCCGAGGGCCGGCCCCAAGAGCTCCCGCAGTGCCTCCTCGGGGGCGACGAGAACCGCCTCCACGCTGCCAAAATGCGCGAGCAGCTGTTTGCGCCGCCGCGGGCCGATCCCCCGGAGAGCGTCGAGGCGGCTGCGCAGCGTGGCGGCATTGCGTCGCGCGCGGTGCCGCGAGACGGCGAAGCGGTGCGCTTCGTCCCGGACCAGCTGCAGCAGCTGCAGCCCGGGATCGTCGCGCTTGAGGAGCAGGGGCTCGGGCTGGCTCGGCAGGTAGAGCTCTTCCTCGCGTTTGGCGAGGCCGACGATGGCCGTCTCCTCCACTCCCAGCTCGCTGAGGGCGGCGAGGGCCGCGTTGAGCTGGCCACGACCACCGTCGATGAGGATCAGGTCCGGCATCTCGCCGACCTCTTCGAGCCGCCGCTGGTAGCGGCGCAGCACGGCCTGGCGCATCGACGCGAAGTCGTCCGGGGCGGTGAGGCCGGTGATGTTGAAGCTGCGGTACTCGCCGCGCCGCATCTTCCCCTCCTCCCAGACCACCAGCGAGGCCACTGTCTGGGCCCCCTGGAAGTTCGAGACGTCGAGGCCCTCGATGCGCCGCGGCGGGTCGGGCAGGTCGAGGTGGCGAGCCAGCGCCTCGACGGCCGCCTGGTGGGCGCTGGTGCCGCGGAAGCGCCGCCGGTGCGCCATCTCGGCGTTGCGCATCGCGAGGGCCACCCGCTCGGCCTTGGGGCCGCGGGCCGGCAGGCGGAGATAGACGCGCTCCTCCTTGCGCTGCGACAGCCACTGCTCGAGGGCCTCGTCGCCCTCGATCGGCATCGGCAGGTGGATCTCCTTGGGGATGAAGGTGGTGCGTTCATAGATCTGCGGCAGCACCTCGGAGAGCAGGCGGTCCGCGGAGACCTCGCCGACCGCCTCCCAGAACAGCTCGCGACGATCCAGCACCTGGCCGTTGCGCATCACCAGGGCGACCACGGCGGCGTGGCCGCCCACCACCTGCACGCCGTAGATGTCGACGTCCTCGCCGTCCACCGAGGAGAGCTTGCGGCGCTGCGCCGTCATCTCCACCTCGGCCAGGGTGTCGCGCAGCTGCGCGGCCCGCTCGAAGTTGAGCTCCTCGGCGGCGACGAGCATCTCGCGCCGCAGCCGCCGCCCCAGGGCGTCGATGCGGCCGCTGAGGAAGAGCTTGGCCTCCTCCACCGCCTCGCGGTAGGCGGCCTCGGTGGTCAGGCCGGCGACGCAGGGCCCCAGGCAGCGATGCATGTCGTGGTAGAGGCAGGGCCGCGGTAGGCTGCCGTCGATCTCGATGCGGCAGGTGCGCACCTGGAAGAGCTTCTGGACCAGCTTGATGGCCTTGCGGGCGAGCCCACCGGGCAGGTAGGGCCCGAAGTAGTCGGCGCCGTCCTGGCGGATGCGCCGGGTGAAGGCGATACGGGGGTAGGGCTCGGCGGTGAGCTTCAGGTAGGGGTAGGTCTTGTCGTCGCGCAGCAGCACGTTGTAGCGCGGCCGCCGCTTCTTGATCCAGTTGTTCTCGAGCAGCAGCGCCTCGGCCTCGGAGTCGGTGACCACGATCTCGAGGTCGTCCGCCTCCTCGAGCATGGCAGCGAGGCGCGGTTCGTGGTCCCGCGACAGGTAGCTCGCCCCTCGCTTGCGCAGGGACTTCGCCTTGCCCACGTAGAGGACGCGGCCCGCCGGGTCCTTGAAGACGTAGATCCCCGGCCGGTCCGGCAGCTCACGGATGCGCTCGACGACGCGCTCGGACGCCACGCCCTACCCCGCGAAGACCTGCAGTTCCTTGAGCTCGCGGAGCTTGTCACGCAGCACGGCGGCGCGTTCGAACTCCAGGGCCTTGGCCGCCGCCTTCATCTCTTTCTCCAGGCGTGCGATGCGCTCGGTGAGCGGCAGCTCGGTGTTCTCCGCCGCTTCGAGGGCCCGCCCTGGGCTGGCGGCATAGAGGTCGAGGTTGCTCATCGCCACCAGCGGGCTGTGGACGTCCTTGAGGATGGTCCGCGGCTCGATGCCGTGCTCCCGGTTGAAGATCTCCTGCACCTCGCGGCGGCGCGCGGTCTCGTCGATCGCGGCCCGCATCGAGTCGGTGACCTGATCGGCGTAGAAGATCACCCTACCGTCGAGGTGGCGGGCGGCACGGCCGGCCGTCTGGATCAGCGAGGTCTCGCTGCGCAGGAACCCTTCCTTGTCCGCATCGAGGATCGCCACCAGGGACACCTCGGGGATGTCCAGCCCCTCACGCAGCAGGTTGATCCCCACCAAGACGTCGAACTCGCCGCGCCGCAGCGCAGTGATGATCTCCACCCGTTCGAGGGTCTCGACGTCGCTGTGCAGGTAGCGCACCTTGAGGCCGATCTCCGCCATGTACTGGGTCAGCTCCTCGGCCATGCGTTTGGTCAGAGTGGTGACCAGCACCCGCTGGCGGCGGCCCACTACCTCCTTCACCCGCGCCAGCAGGTCGTCCACCTGCCCCTGAGCCGGTCGCACCTCAATCGGCGGGTCGAGCAGGCCGGTGGGCCGGATCAGCTGCTCGACCACGACGCCGCTGGTGCGCTCCAGCTCCCAGGGCCCGGGAGTCGCCGAGACATAGATCCGTTGGCCGATCCGGCCGTCGAACTCCTCGAAGGTCAGCGGCCGGTTGTCGAGGGCCGAGGGCAGCCGGAAACCGTAGTCCACCAGGGTCTGCTTGCGCGAGCGGTCGCCGTGGTACATGCCGCGCACCTGCGGCAGGGTCTGATGGCTCTCGTCGACGATCAGGATGAAGTCGTCGGGAAAGTAGTCGAGCAGCGTCGGCGGCGGCTCGCCCGCTGAGCGGCCCGAGAGGTGGCGCGAGTAGTTCTCGATGCCGTGGCAGTAGCCGATTTCGCGCAGCATCTCGAGGTCGAAGAGGGTGCGCTGCTCGAGGCGCTGATGCTCGAGGAGCTTGCCCTCGTCGTTGAGCACGGCAAGGCGCTCCGCCAGCTCGAGCTGGATCCCTTCGACCGCCCGCTCGAGCCGCTCCTTGGGGGTGACGTAGTGGGTCTTCGGGAAGACCGCCACCTTCTCCACCTCCTCGAGCACCTCGCCGCGCAGGGGGTCGAAGCGGCTGAGGCGCTCGATCTCGTCGCCCCAATACTCGACGCGGATACCCACGTCCTCGTAGGCCGGCAGGATCTCCAGCACGTCGCCGCGGACGCGGAAGCTGCCGTGGTAGAGGTCGAGCTGCGTGCGCTGGTACTGCATGTCGACCAGCTTGCGAAGGGCACGGTCGAGGCCGCTCTCGCTTCCCCTCTCGAAGAAGTGCAACATGCCGAAGAACGCCTCCGGCGAGCCCAGGCCGTAGATGCAGGACACCGAGGCGACGATCACCACATCACGGCGCTCGAAGAGAGACTTGGTGGCCCGCAGCCGCAAGCGGTCGATCTCCTCGTTGATCGAGGTCTCCTTCTCGATGTAGGTGTCGCTCTGTGGGACGTAGGCCTCGGGCTGGTAGTAGTCGTAGTAGGAGACGAAATACTCCACGGCGTTGTGGGGGAAGAAGCTCTTGAACTCCTGGAAGAGCTGCGCCGCCAGCGTCTTGTTGTGGACGAGCACCAGCGCCGGCCGGTTCACCTCGGCGAGGACCTGGGCGACGGTGAAGGTCTTGCCGGAGCCGGTGACGCCGAGGAGCACCTGTTCGTGATCGCCGCGCCGCAGCCCTGCGGTCAGCTGGCGGATCGCCTCGGGTTGATCGCCCTGGGGCGAGAAGGGAGAGACGAGCTCGAAGCCTGGCACGGGCGAAGCCTCCTCGGGAGCGACGATGTTCGGTGGAACGGGGCGACCTGCTGGGCGGCCGCCCTTCAGACGGTGGCGCCCGCTGCCGCGCCGACGCCGCCGGGGGCAGGGGCCTCCCCCGCCGCGGGCGGCTCGCCAGAAGGTTCGCTCGCCCCACCGCCGGGGCCGGCCGGCCTCTCCTCGCCCGCAAATCCCTCGAGCAGCCTGGTGAGCTCGCGCAGCTGCTCCGCGGCGAGGGTCTCGCTGCCGGCGATGGCGAGAAACTTCTGCTGTACTTGCTGGAGCTTCTCGGCGTCGAGCGCACCGGACTCGGCACGGCGGATCGCCGCCGCGAAGGCGCGCTCCAAACGTGCGGCGTCGGCTGCCGGGAAGTCAGCGGGCAGGCGGTAGGAGATCTCGCTCTGCATCTTGCCCAATGTCCAACCGAGGATGCGGTGCGCCCGGGTCATCAGCACCGAGAGCGAGATCAGGCCGAGCACGACCAGCATGCCGCAGCCGATCGCGAGCGGCTTGCCACAGCCAGCCGGTACCGGGCTCTTCGCCCGCTCGGGGTGAAACGGCCTGGGCAGCTCCGGCGGCGGCGCTGGTGGTGCCGGCGGCGGCGAGGCCGAGTCCGGCGCAGGTGCTGGGGCGGGCGTCCCTTCCGACTCGCTCATCAGCGGCCTTCTATCATCCCCGCCGCAGTGGGGCAAGGAGCTGCAAGCTCGCCGGCAACCCGCGGCGCAACAGGGACGCCGCCGCTTGGCGGTATGATCGCCGTCCGTGGAAACCGCCGCGCCCACGCCTCCGCCCGCCACGCCCAGCGACGAGCCACCGCCGGCTCGCAGCGGTTTTCGTTGGAGCGCTCCCGAGAGCCGCCGCCGGCTCTGGTTCCGGCGCTTGCTGCCGGCGCTCATCGCCATTCTCCTGGGGATCGCCGCCGGGATCGGGGTGGCGTCGGCGATCCACATGCCGCGTGTCGAGTCCCTCGCGGACTTCAAGCCGGCCCGGATCACCCAGCTGCTCGACGACCAGGGCAAGCCCTTCGCCTCCTACGCCCGCCAGCGACGCATCGTCCTCGGCCAGGACGAGATCCCCGAGCGCGTCCGCCAGGCGGTGATCGCCGTCGAGGACTCGAACTTCTACAGCCATGGCGGCCTCGATGCTCTCGGCATCCTGCGCGCCACGTTCGCCAACCTGCGCCGCGGCAAGACGGTCGAGGGGGCCTCCACCCTGACCATGCAGCTCGCCCGCCAGCTCTTCTCGCTCAACCCTCAGAAGCTCTGGCGCCGCAAGTTCGAGGAGGCCATGCTGGCGGTCGAGCTCGAGAAGACGTTCAGCAAGGACCAGCTGCTCACCCTCTATCTCAACGTGATCTTCCTCGGCCACGGCCAGTACGGGGTGGAGGCGGCAGCGCGTTTCTACTTTGGCAAGCCGGCGAGCGAGCTCTCGATCGCCCAGGCCGCCATGCTGGCGGGGATCTACCAGCGGCCCAGCAAGCTCTCACCCTACAACGCCCCGGACGCGGTGCTCACCCGCCGCAACCACGTCATCGAACGGATGTTCGAGGAAGGATTCATCAAGCGCAACGAGCGCGACGAGGCGCTCGCCGAACCGCTCGGCGTGACCACTCACGGCCCCCGCGACGAGCTCGGCTCGTACTTCTCCGAAGAGGTGCGGCGCTACCTCGAGGAGACCTACGGCACCGCCGCCTTGCTCGAGCAGGGCCTGCAGGTCGAGACCACGATGGACCCGGCGATCGAGGCCTCCGCCGAGAAGGCCCTGCGCGCCGGGCTCGTCCGCCTGGATCGCCGCAAGGGCTGGCGGGGCCCGCACTTCAAAGCGGTGGCCCCCAACCTCGACGACTACGCCCTGGCGAGCTGGAACGCCGATCGCGCAGTGGCCGACGGCTGGTTCGAGGGCCTCGTGCTCTCCAGCGAGACGACGCACGCCGTGGTGAAGGCGGGTGACAACCTCTACACCCTGACCCCCGAGGGGATGAGCTGGACGGGCAAGCGCAGCCCCAAGGACATCCTGAAGCGGGGCGACGTCGCCTGGTTCCGCATCGGGCCGCCGCCGGGAGACGAGAAGGTGGACATCGAGCGCGAGCCCATCCTCCTCCTCGAGCAGGAACCGCAGCTGCAGGGTGCCGCCATCGTCCTCGAGTCGGCCACCGGCGCCGTCCGCGCCATGGTCGGCGGCTGGGACTTCAGCCGCAACCAGTTCAACCGCGCCGTCCAGGCCAGGCGCCAGGTGGGCTCGGCCTTCAAGGTCTTCGTCTACGGGGCCGCGCTCGAGAACGGCTTCACCCCGGCCACGACGCTCTTCGACGCCCCGGTCTACTTCAAGGGGGCCGATGGCCTGCTCTCCTACAGCCCAAGCAACTACTACCCCACCTACTACGGGGTGGTGACCCTCTCCAAGGCCCTCGAGCATTCGTACAACGTCACCGCCGTCAAGCTGCTCGATCTGGTCGGGGTCAACAACATCATCGACCTGGCGCGGCGGGCCGGGGTGAGCTCTGACCTGCCGCCGTATCCCAGCCTCGCCCTCGGCGCCGCCGACCTCTCCCCCATGGAGCTGATCGGCGCCTACGCCGCGATCGCGAACCAGGGCAAGTACAACCAGCCCTACTTCGTCGAGCGGGTACGCACCCCGGAGGGCCAGACGCTCGAGCAACGCCGGCCGGTCTCGCGCAGCGTCATGCCCCGTGCTACGGCTTACGTGCTGACGCACATGCTCGAGGGCGTCGTCGACCGCGGCACCGCGCACGCCCTCGCCGACCTCAAGCTCGACCTCGCCGGCAAGACGGGAACCACCAACGACTACAGCAACGCCTGGTTCGTGGGCTTCACCCCTCGCTACACGATGCTGATCTGGGTGGGCTACGACCACCCGCGCAGCATGGGCCGGGGGATGGCCGGCGACAAGGTGGCGGTGCCGATCTGGCGGGACCTCGCCCTCGACGGCCTCGCCAGCGGCTGGCTCCAGGAAGGCCAACGCTTCGACGAACCACCGGGGATCACTGACTCCTGGGTGGACCGCGGCTCCGGCCTGCTCAGCGCGGCGGGGGCGGAAGGCGCGGTGCCGATGGCCTTTCTGACCGGCACGCAGCCCGAGCAAGAGTGGAGCGCTTCCTGGTCGACCATTCTCTCTCTGCCCTGGTACCAGCAGCGGCCGTTCTACACTCCGAAGCCCCACGAGCGGATGCCGGAAGACTACGTGCCGCCCCCCAACACGACCCCGGTGCCTCCCGAAGGCAGCGACGAGGCGCCAGGCTAACCGGCGGCCGGCTTCTCGGCGACCAAGGCGTAGTCCTGGGCGCCGAAGAGCAGGTCGTCGAGGCGATCCCGCAGCTCGTTGAGCCGCTGCAGCAAGCGAGGGTCGGCGCCCGCGAGCTCGCCGGGGTCGAGCTCCGGCAAGCGTTCCTCGGCGGCGAACGGCCGCAGCTCGAGGCGGCGAACCGGCTCGAAACCGGCCAGGCGGCACGACAGCGCGAGGCTCTCGGGGTGGACCGGGCGGCGGTGGGTCGGGTCGAGCCAGAAGTTGCGGGCCGCGACCACCAGCGAGAGGGGGTTCGGGGTCTCCAAGACCAGGACGCCCCCAGGCTGGAGGGCCCGGAAGGCGAGGCGGACCAGGCGGTCGAGAGCGGTCGCCTCCAGATGCTCGATGACGTGGAAGGAAACGACACCGCCCAAGGTTGCCAGCGGCACGGCCGCGAGGCCCGCGAAGAGGTCACCTTCCTCGGCCTCAAGGCCCCGCTGCCGGCAGGTCGCCACCATCCGAGCGCTGGTATCGATCCCGCGCGCGGCGATCCCGGCGGCGGTGAGGACGGCCAGCGCCTCGCCCCGCCCGCAGCCGAGGTCGAGGACCTCTCCCTTGCCCCGCAGGAAGGGCAAGTACGCCGCAAGCCGCTCGGCGATCTCGCCCTCGGTCCCGCGGTAACGCTTCTCGAGCTCGAGGTAGGCCTGCTCGTCGAGGACGCGCGCCAGGGCGGTCGCCGCCGGGGCCTCGGCCGAGGCCCCGACAGCTGGTGTTTGGGCCGGCGGACCCGTCGCCGCGAGGGCGGCCGAGAGGCCCTCGAGGAGATCCCGTGCCTCACGCCGGTAGCGATCCACTTTCTGATCGAGGAGAGCGAAGAGCGCGTCGTTGTGGGCCAGCAGCTCCTTGAGATGGATGGGGAGCTGGCTCTCGAGCTGGCCCAGGCGAGCCTCGTGGCGCCGCTGTTCTTGCCCTTGCAGACGCTCCAGGAGCAGCAGGTTGAACACCCGCTGGCGCTCCCAGAGGTCGTTCTGCGGTGTCTTGACGAGGGGACGGAGGGCCCGTTTGCAGGCCACCAGGAGGCGGCCGAGGAAGCCGCGGTGGCTGCGCACCGGGAAGGCCACGTCCTCCTGCCACAGCCAGCGCCAGGCTGCGAGGTCCCGGGTCGGCTCGCCGAGGAAGTCTTCGAGCTTCGGCGGCCCTCCCGGTGCCTCGCTCATGCGGACGGCTACTCCTCGGGGACCACCGAGACGGTCACTTCCGCAACCACGTCGTGGTGGAGGTCGATCGCCACCTTGTGGTCGCCCAACGTCTTGATCCCGCCGCCCATCTCCAGCTTGCGCTTGTCGACCTCGACGCCCTTGGCAGCCAGCGCCTCGGCGACGTCGGCCGCAGTCACCGAGCCGTAGAGGGTCTGTGTCTCACCGACCCGCTTGGGGATCACCAGCTTGATCGCTGCCAGCTGCGCCGCGATCTCGGCCGCCACGTCGCGCTCCTTGGCATGGCGGGCGTCGATCTTCTTCTTCTGCTCGCCGAAGTACTTCATGTTCGCCGGCGAGGCCTCGAGGGCGAGGCCCTGCGGCAGCAGAAAATTGCGGGCAAAGCCCGACTTCACACGCACCACCTCGCCGCGGCGGCCCAGGTGGCGCTGATCGCTCAACAGAATCACTTCCACCTTGAGGGTCTCCTAGTCGGTCTGGAAGGGTAGCAGCGCGAGATGCCGGGCGCGCTTGATGGCCTGGGTCAGCATGCGCTGATGACGGGCGGAGGTGCCGGTGATCCGGCGCGGCATGATCTTGCCCCGCTCGGGCACGTACTGCATCAGCAGGCGCACGTCCTTGTAGTCGATGTACTCGATGTGCTCCGCCGTGAACTTGCAGACTTTGCGGCGGCGGAAGAAGGTCTTCTTGCCCTTCGCGGCACCACGGTTCGAGCTCGGTCGCATGGCTACTCCTTCTCCTCGGCTTCTTCGGCGGGCTCCTCGAACGAAGACTCGCTCGCCATCGACATCTTGCCGCCCTTGTTGGCCGCCCGCTTGAGATCGAGATCAGTCCGCACCGTCAGGTAGCGCAGTACCTTGTCGTTCTGCCGCATGCGCAGCTCGACCTCGGGCAGGGGGTTTTTGCCGTCGACCTCCAGGTAGAGGAAGATGTAGCGACCCTCGGTCAGCTTGTTGATCGCGTAGGCCAGCTTGCGCTTGCCCCAGCTCTCCTCCTTGGTGATCACGGCGCCGCCGTTGGTCAGGAGGGTCTTGTAGCCGTCGACCAGCGCGGTGGTCTCGTCATCCGAGATCCGCGGGTCGATCACCATCGCCAATTCATACGTTCGTGCCAATGTTTCCTCCCTTTGGCCTGAACAGTCCCGCTGCCTGGGCGCGGAACAGAGAGGTGTGGGTGCCCGACCTGCGGCCACAGCGGCCGCCACGGGCGGAAACGCGCATTCTAGGGCTCGGCGCCCCGCTGCGCAAGACGTCAACCGTTGAAGCGGTTCATCGCCGCTTCGATCCCCTGCTGCAGCCAAACCTCGCAAGCGTCGGCGGCCGCCTTCACCATGTCGCTCGCGGCGCGCGCCTCGTCACCGGCAAAGCGGCCGAGGACGAAGTCCGGCAGCTCCTCGCCGGCGAGGGGCGCCGCCGGCCCGACCCCGAGGCGTAGGCGCGGGATGGCCGCGGAGCGCAGGTTCTCGACGATCGACTCGAGCCCGCGGTGCCCGCCAGGGCTGCCCTCACGGCGCAGCCGCAGCTTGCCGAGCGGCAGGTGCACGTCGTCGAACACCACCAAGAGGTTCGTGGGGACCTCCTCGGCCGCCAACTCACCCCGCTCGACGAGGCAGCGCAGAGGCCAGCCGCTGCGGTTCATGTAGGCGAGCGGCTGGACGAGAACAAGGTCAGGGGCCTTGGCCAGCCGACAGTGGCAGTCGCCGGTGGCGAGCCGCAGGCCCCGTCGCCTCGCCAACTCCTCGACGACCTCGAAGCCCACGTTGTGACGGGTGCCCTCGTAGTCGCCCCCCGGGTTGCCCAGGCCGACGATCAACCGCCGACCGGACACGCTCTCCCCTCGCTCGTCCACGGTGCTGGAGCTCGCCGCTCGGGCCTAGGCCTTTTCCTTGCCGCGCGCCATCACCTCGGGCTCGACAGCGCCAGCTTCGAGCAGGCCCTCGCCACCGGCGCCATGGTGCTCCAGGCGGCCATGGCCGACCGAGGCGATGACGCGCTCGGGCTCAGTCATCAGCGTGATGCCCTTGGGCAGCGCGATGTCCTTGGCCTCCAGATGCTGGCCGACGTGCAAGCTGCTGACGTCGAGGCTCAAGTGCTCCGGGATATCGGCCGGCAGGCACTCGACCTCGATGGCGCGGGTGACGAAGTCGAGGAGGCCGTCCTCGTTCTTCACGCCGATCGCCGTGCCGGTCAGCTCGATGTGCACCTCGACGCGGATCCGCTGGTTCATCTCGACGCGCAGGAAGTCGACGTGCTGCACCTCGTTGGTGAGGCGGTTGACCTGCATGTCGCGGATCATCGTGTGGCGGGAGGAGTCCGTCCCGGCCAGCCGGAGCAAGAAGACGGTGTTCTCACCGCTGCCCTGCCGCATCAGGTCGAGGAAGCCCTTACGGTTGAGCTGGATGGCCACCGGCTCGCGACCGCCACCGTAAACCACCGCCGGGATGCCGCCGCTCGCCCGCAGGCGCCGGTTGGCGTTCTTGCCCAGCGCCTCGCGCTTGGCCACTTCGATCGTCAGTTCCGTCATGACTGCTCCTTCTCAAGCCCGGTACACCGCTCAGACGAAGAGCGAGGAGACCGAGCTGTTCTCGTGGATCCGTCGAATGGCTTCGCCGAGCAGGCCAGCCACCGAATGGGGTTGAAGTTTGGGCAGCCGCTCCACCTTCTCGGTGACCGGCGTGGTATTGGTGATCACCACCAGCTCGACCGGCGAGCTCGCCAGCCGCTCAAGGGCGGGGCCGGAGAGCACACCGTGGACGGCGGCCGCGAGCACGCGCTGTGCACCCTTGGCGCGCAAGGCCTCGACGGTTTGCCCGAGGGTCCCGGCGGTGTCGATGATGTCGTCCAGGATCAGCACGTTACAGCCATCGACGTCGCCGATGACGTGCATGGCCTCGGCCTGGTTGGGAGCGAAACGACGCTTGTCGACGATCGCCAGCCCGGCGCCGAGGCGTTTGGCGATCGCCCGCGCCCGCTCGACCCCGCCGGCGTCGGGAGCGACGATGACGAGGTTCGGCACCTCAAGCTTGCGGATCGCCTCGAGCAAGACCGGCGCAGCGAAGAGGTGGTCTACCGGAACGTCGAAGAAGCCCTGGATCTGGCCAGCGTGGAGGTCCATCGTCAGCACGCGGTCAGCGCCCGCACGGGAGATCAGGTCGGCCACCAGCTTGGCGGTGATCGCCACCCGTGGACGGTCCTTGCGATCCTGGCGGGCATAGCCGTAATAGGGCAGCACAGCCGTCACCCGCGACGCCGAGGAGCGCTTGAAGGCGTCGAGCAGGATCAAGAGCTCCATCAGGTTCTCGTTGGTGGGTGGGCACGTCGGCTGCACGATGAAGACGTCGGAGCCGCGCACGTTCTCGTCGATTTGGACGAACGTCTCGCCGTCCGAGAAGTTGAAGATCGTGGCATTGCCCGGCGCCAGGTTGAGTGAGGCGCAGATCTCCTCCGTCAGCGCCGGATGGGCCCGCCCCCCGAAGACCTTGAGCTCACCGTACATGAATCGCCTCTCCCCCGCCGGGCCGTTGCCGGCACCGGCCTCCAGTTCGCCTCGCCCCGACACCCGTCGCGGCCGCTACCAGCCGCGAGCCAAGGTCACCTCCCAGGGCGCCAACCGCCTCCCCGGGTGGGCTCAGCATCACATCCGAGATGAGATTTCCCCGCTCGCTCCGCCGCACCTCAGCTGCGCCCACCGACACGCGCCGAGCGATCGACCCGCAGCCCTCGTCCCGGGCGATCTCCCCTGCGGCACAGCTTCGTTCCTTGGCTGGGGCGGTAGGATTCGAACCTACGGTAACCGGATCCAAAGTCCGGTGCCTTACCAGCTTGGCGACGCCCCAAGGAGGGTTCACCGAACCGCCATAGCTTAGCAGCCTGGGGCGATCTGTGCAGCGGCTGCCGGCAGGGCTCCTCCCAGCCGTACCCGGCGGCGACCGCTTGAGCGAGCCGGGAATGGGGACCGTAATGGCCCAGCCTGCCCTCATCAGCTCCTCAACGGGCTCCTGCGGGACGCCCGCTGAAAGCCGAGTCAGGTGAAGGTCCAGAAGGAGTCGCGCAGATGCAACTCCTGAATCTCCTCCAGGCTCCGCCCTCCTTCGGCCTCCTCCGCCGCCTCGGCAGCGACCGGCGGGGAAACCAGGGCTGGCGGGGCGACGACGGCCGGCGTCATCGCGGCCAAGACCGGCCGCGCCACCGGAGGATGATGGCCGTTGCCCGACGGCGACGCGGCCTCGTAGGCCGCCAGCGTGTCGGCCGGCTCGCCGGCCGACTCACCGCGCTCGGCGAGCGCCCGCTCGTACTCGTCGAGGATCTGCGTCTCGATCATCCGCCGCGTCTCGTTGTTGAGCGGATGGGCGACGTCTTTGAACTCGCCGTTCTTCTTCTTGCGGCTCGGCATGCTGATGAAGAGCCCGTCGCGGCCGCGGATGACCTTGATGTCGTTGACCATGAAGCAGCCGTCGAAGACCACGGAGACGAAGGCCTTCAACTTCTCTTCCTGGATCGGGAAGACTTTGACTTCGGTGATCTGCATTCCGGTCCCTCCCACAGTGGGCGCACCGCAAGACGGCTCGAAGGTGCGCCCAAGAAGCACGGCGCCCAAAGCAAGATGTGGTTTGAACGAACGCCGTCATTATAGCCAGCTCGCGCC
>WBZL01001156.1_pt1 | contig 28342 bp, 21 predicted proteins | sample 5204291 | NCBI WGS metagenome assembly WBZL01 (sample SAMN12344345, study PRJNA552823) | activated sludge metagenome | biome: Activated sludge suspended growth; feature: Nitrification reactor; material: Wastewater; isolation source: activated sludge from nitrification reactor of wastewater...
TGAGCTTGCCGACGACCTTGTTCTTGTGCGCCAGCAGCTTGCCCGCATCGACGGCCGGCGCACCGAAGCTGACGCCCAGGTCGGCGAAGTGCTTCACCTCGTCCATCACCGCGGCCACGTGCAGCAGCGCCTTGCTGGGGATGCAGCCGACATTCAGGCACACGCCACCGAGCTGGGCATAACGCTCGACCAGCACGGTCTTGAGGCCCAGGTCGGCGGCGCGGAAGGCGGCCGAGTAGCCGCCCGGCCCGCCGCCCAGCACGAGCAGGTCGCAGTCCAGGTCGGCGCCACCGGCATGGCGGGCTGCCGTCGGTGCAGGTCGTGACGACGTCGCCGACGTGCCAGCGACCGCGCCCGCCGCGGCGGGGCCTGCTGTCGATGCGGCCGTGGCAGCGGGCGCAGGTGCAGGTCCCGGTGCGCCTGCCGGTGCCGCCGCCGTGACATCGGCCGTCTCCAGCGACAGCACCACCGAGCCCTGGCTGACCTTGTCGCCCAGGCGCAGCTTGAGCTCGCGCACCACGCCGGCATGCGAGGACGGGATCTCCATCGAGGCCTTGTCGCTCTCGACGGTGATCAGGCTCTGCTCGGCCTGCACCGTGTCGCCGGGCTTGACCAGCACCTCGATGACGGCCACGTCCTTGAATTCGCCGATGTCCGGCACCTGGATGTCGATGAGGGCCATGGGGATACCGTCAGGGTTTGAGTTTGAGGGTCTGCAGCCGCACCGGGGCGGCCGAGTTGGTGTCGAATTCGCAGCCGGCGGCCACGCCGGCCTCGGCCACCTCGCGCGCCGAGCGCGCACGCTCGTAGACCGCATGCATCGCGCCCAGCGCGAAGCGGCGGCCGGAGCCGATGGCCCAGAAGCGCTCGAACTCGAACACCTCGCGGTAGCTCTCGACACCGAAGATGCCGTGGGCGTTGGCGATGACGATGGTGAACTGGCTGCTCTCGTAGGGGTCGCTGTCCTGCTCCTTGGTGTTCATGTAGAAGCGCTCCTTGAGCTTGGGATGCAGCTTCAGGAAGGTCTCGAACACCTCGTCGCGAGAGCCCAGGCGCAATTCCTCCGGCAGCAGCAGCCCGAGGGCCTGGCGCAGCACCGGGAAGTGCGCGGTCGAGCCCACCGCGCCGACCAGCGAGCCGCCGACCTCGAAGATCTTGGCATTGGCCTCGTAGCCGTGCGGCAGGCGCATCTCGCCGAAGGTCACCAGCGAATCCGAACCGATGGCCACCCCGTTGCCCTTGCGGGCGACGACCACGGTGCTCAAAGCAGGACCCTTCTGAAGTCGGCGAGGATCTGCCCGAGGTAGGCGTTGAAGCGCGCCGCGGCGGCGCCGTCGATGACACGATGGTCCCAGCTCAGCGACAGCGGCAGCATCAGCCGGGGCTGGAAGGCCTGGCCGTCCCAGCGCGGCTCGAGGCTGCTCTTGCAAACGCCCAGGATGGCCACCTCGGGCGCGTTGATGATGGGCGTGAAGTAACGCCCGCCGATGCCGCCGAGCGAGCTGATGCTGAAGCAGCCGCCGCTCATGTCGGCCGGCGAGAGCTTGCCGTCGCGCGCCTTCTGGGCCAGCTCGCTCATCTCCTTGCTGATCTGCAGGACGCCCTTGCGGTCGGCGTCCTTGATCACCGGCACCACCAGCCCATTGGGCGTGTCGGCGGCAAAGCCGATGTGGAAATACTTCTTCAGGACCAGCTGCTCGCCGTCGAGCGAGGCGTTGAACTCGGGGAACTTCTTCAGCGCCGCGACCGCGGCCTTGATCAGGAAGGCCAGCATCGTGACCTTGACGCCGCTCTTCTCGTTTTCCTTGTTGAGCTGCAGCCGGAAGGCCTCGAGGTCGGTGATGTCGGCGTCGTCGTGGTTGGTGACATGCGGGATCACCACCCAGTTGCGATGCAGGTTGGCGCCGCTGATCTTCTTGATGCGCGAGAGGTCCTTGCGCTCGACATCGCCGAACTTGGCGAAGTCCACCTGCGGCCAGGGCAGCAGGCCCGGGAAGGCCCCGCCCGGCTGCGCGGTCGCGGCCGCCGGCGCCTTGGCCTTCTGCGCGGCCGTCTGCAATTGGCCGGCCATCACGCCCTTGACGAAGCCTTGCAGGTCCTCGAGCGTGATGCGCCCCTTGGGTCCGCTGCCGGTGACCTCGGCCAGCGGCACGCCGAGTTCGCGCGCCTGACGCCGGATCGACGGCGACGCATGCGGCAGGCCGCGCGGGTCGGCCGGCGGCGCGTGCGGCGGCACGGCGGCCGCCGCCCCGCTCGCCGGGGCGGACGCGGCCGTTGCCGGCGCCGGGCCCGCGGGCGATGGAGCCGGGGCCGCAGGCGAGGCGGCCGGTTGCGCCGGCGATGCGGTCGGCGCCGACGGGCCGTTCACCAGGGCCACCAGGCTGCCCTTGGAGACCTTGTCGCCGAGCTGCACCTTGACCTCCTGCACCACGCCGGCGTGCGACGATGGGATCTCCATCGAGGCCTTGTCGCTCTCGACCGTGATCAGGCTCTGCTCGACGCGGATGCTGTCGCCGGGCTTGATGAAGACCTCGATGACAGCGACCTCGGCGAAGTCCCCGATGTCGGGCACGCGCACCTCGATCAGGCCGCCAGGCGCCGCCGTTGCAGCCGCTGCCGCGGCCGCGGCGGCGGGCACGGGTGGCGTCGGCGCAGCCGTCGCCGGGGCGGCAGATGCCGCCGCTGCCGGTGCGGTGGCCGCCGCGGCGGCGGTCTCCAGCACCGCGATCACCGTGCCCTCGTTGACCTTGTCGCCGAGCTGAACCTTCAGGGCCTGCACGACGCCGGCATGCGACGACGGGATCTCCATCGACGCCTTGTCCGACTCGACGGTCAGCAGCGATTGCTCGGCAGCGACGCTGTCGCCGGGCTTGACCAGCAGCTCGATGACCGCCACGTCCTTGAAGTCACCGATGTCCGGGACCTTGACTTCCACGATTGCCATGCGTTGTCTCCGCACGACGGTCGGCGGCGGTGGCCACCGGCGGCCCCCTCCTCGGGTCCGCTCGGCGGCCAGCGCTCACCGCGCCGCCGCGTCGCTCATGCGTACAGGGGGTTGATCTTGTCGGCCTGCAGGCCGTAGCGGGCGATGGCCTCGGCCACCTTGGCGGCCGGCACCGAGCCCTCGTCGGCCAGGGCCTTGAGAGCGGCCACCACGATGTAGTGGCGGTTGACCTCGAAGTGCTCGCGCAGCCGGCCGCGGAAGTCGCTGCGCCCGAAGCCGTCGGTGCCCAGCACCTTGTAGGCCCGGCCCTTGGGGACGAAGGCGCGAATCTGCTCGGCGTAGTTCTTCATGTAGTCGGTGCTGGCCACCACCGGCCCGGGGTGCCCGGCGAGCTGCTGCGCGACGAAGGGCACGCGCGGCTCGGCGGTCGGATGCAGCAGGTTCCAGCGCTCGCAGTCCTGGCCGTCGCGCGCCAGCTCGTTGAAGCTGGGGCAGCTCCAGACGTTGGCCGCCACGCCCCAGTCGGACTCCAGCAGCAGGCGGGCCGCCTGGCTCTCGCGCAGGATGGTGCCGCTGCCCAGCAGGTTGACGCGCGGCGTCTTCGAGGCCCCCGGCTCGAGCAGGTACATGCCCTTGATGATCTGCTCCTCGGTGCCGGGCCGGAGGCCGGGCATCGGGTAGTTCTCGTTGAGCAGGGTCAGGTAGTAGAAGACGTTGTCCTGCTTCTCGACCATGCGCTTCAGGCCATGGTGGATGATCACCGCGACCTCGTGCGCGAAGGTCGGGTCGTAGCTGACGCAGTTGGGAATGGTGCCGGCCAGGATGTGGCTGTGGCCGTCCTCGTGCTGCAGGCCCTCGCCGTTGAGCGTGGTGCGGCCGCTGGTGCCGCCGAGCAGGAAGCCACGCGCCTGCATGTCGCCGGCGGCCCAGGCCAGGTCGCCGATGCGCTGGAAGCCGAACATCGAGTAGTAGATGTAGAACGGCACCATGATGCGGTTGTTCGTCGAGTACGACGTCGCCGCGGCGATCCAGCTGGCCATGCCACCTGCCTCGTTGATGCCTTCCTGCAGGATCTGGCCGTTGCGCGCCTCGCGGTAGTACATGACCTGGTCCTTGTCGACCGGCGTGTACTTCTGCCCTTCGGGGTTGTAGATGCCGATCTGCCGGAACAGCCCCTCCATGCCGAAGGTGCGCGCCTCGTCGACCAGGATGGGCACGATGCGCGGGCCCAGCGCCTGGTCGCGCAGCAGCTGGGTCAGGAAGCGCACGTAGGCCTGCGTGGTGCTGATCTCCCGGCCCTCGGCGGTGGGTTCAAGCACGGCCTTGAAGTTCTCCAGCGACGGCACCGTGAAGCTCTCGTCGGCCACCTGGCGGCGCTTGGGCAGGTAGCCGCCCAGGGCTTGCCGGCGCTCGTGCAGGTACTTCATCTCCGGCGTGTCGTCGGCCGGCTTGTAGAACGGGATCTTGGGCAGTTCGCTGTCGGGGATCGGGATGTTGAAGCGGTCGCGGAAGTAGCGGATGTCGTCGTCCGACAGCTTCTTGGTCTGGTGGGCGGTGTTCTTGCCCTCCCCGGCCTTGCCCATCCCGAAGCCCTTGACGGTCTTGACCAGCAGCACCGTGGGCTGGCCCTGGTGGCTGTTGGCGCGGTGGAAGGCGGCGTAGACCTTGGCCGCGTCGTGCCCGCCGCGGCGCAGGTACCAGATGTCGGTGTCGCTCATCTTCGACACCAGCTCGAGCGTGCGCGGGTCGCGGCCGAAGAAGTTCTTGCGCACGAAGGCCCCGTCGTTGGCCTTGAAGGCCTGGTAGTCGCCGTCGAGGGTTTCCAGCATGATCCGGCGCAGCACGCCATCCTTGTCGCGGGCCAGCAGGGGGTCCCAGTTGCTGCCCCAGATCAGCTTGATGACGTTCCAGCCGGCGCCGCGGAAGCCGCCTTCGAGCTCCTGGATGATCTTGCCGTTGCCGCGCACCGGGCCGTCCAGCCGCTGCAGGTTGCAGTTGATGACGAAGACCAGGTTGTCGAGCTTCTCGCGCGCGGCCAGCCCGATGGCGCCGAGCGACTCGGGCTCGTCCATCTCGCCGTCGCCGCAGAACACCCACACCTTGCGGTTGGCGGTGTCGGCGATGCCGCGCGCGTGCAGGTACTTCAGGAAGCGCGCCTGGTAGATGGCCATCAGCGGCCCCAGCCCCATCGACACGGTGGGGAACTGCCAGAACTCCGGCATCAGCTTGGGGTGCGGATAGCTCGACAGGCCCTTGCCGCCGACCTCCTGGCGGAAGTTGAGGAGTTGCTCCTCGGTCAGCCGGCCTTCGAGGAACGCGCGGGCGTAGATGCCCGGCGCGCTGTGGCCCTGGATGTACAGCAGGTCACCGCCATGGCCCGGGCTCTCGGCGTGCCAGAAGTGGTTGAAGCCGGCGGCGAACATGTGCGCCAGCGACTGGAAGCTGCTGATGTGGCCACCGAGGTCGCCACCGTCGGCGGGGTCCAGGCGGTTGGCCTTGACGACCATGGCCATCGCGTTCCACCGCATGTAGGCACGCAGGCGCTCCTCGAGATCCAGCCGGCCGGGGCTGCGCTCCTCCTCGTTCGGCTCGATCGTGTTGACGTAGGCGGTGGTCGCCGAGTACGGCATGTCGATGCCGGACTGGCGGGCTTCCTCGATGAGGTGCTCGAGCAGGAAGTGGGCACGCTCGCCACCCTCGGTGGCGATGACCGCCGACAGCGCGTCGAGCCATTCGCGGGTTTCCTGGGCGTCGGGGTCGTTGGCGGCGGGGGGCAGGAAGGTTCCCGGCACTGCGGACATGCTTGTCTCCTGGGTGTGTCTGTCGCGATGGGCGCGGAGTGTCGCATAGCTTCCTGAAATTTCAAATAGCGACTTTACATACCGCAATGCGAAACCTCACCAACGACCCCCGCGCTGTGGGGCCACCCCGCGCGGACGCCGAACGATGCGCTCCCGGATAATCCGCGCCATGTCCCCAGCGCGCGGCCCTGCGTCCGGCAACCCCTCTCCGCTGCCTGACGCCCGGCGTCTGTTCGGCCTGTGGTGGCGCCGCCAGCCACCGGCCCGCCAGGACCGTTTCGCGACCCTGGCCCCGCTGTTCTCTGTGCTGCTGTTCCTGGCCGCGATCATTTCCGCGTTCTGGTACCTGCGCAACGAGGAACTGGAGCGCGAGACCGATTCGGTGCGCCGCGACACCGAGATCACCCAGCAGCAGCTCGGCTTGCGCCTGATCCAGAACCAGGACGCGCTGGGCCGCATCGCGCGCGAGTTGGTCACGCGCGACGTCGACCAGGCGGCCTTCGCGGCGCTCGCTGCCGAGTTCTCGCGCGAGCGCCCGGAAGTCACCCAGGTGCATTGGCTGGGCGCCCGCCGCAACGCCAAGGCCACGCACTGGCCGCTGCTGTACCAGCCCGACTGGGCGTCGGCCAACCGCAGCACACCCGATCCCTCGCTGCCGGTCGCCGGCCGCCCGAGCGAACCCGAGTCGGCCTTCCAGACCGCGGCGGAGACCCGCTTGCCGGCGTACTCCGGCGCCTTCGTCGGGCAGTCCGGACGGCCGGTCTTCCAGCTCCATCTGCCCCTCATCGAGCGCAACGCCTTCGCCGGCACCCTGGTGACCGAGTACGCGCTCGACACGCTGCTGCGCAACTTCGTCCCGGCCGAGGTGGCCCGCCGCCACATGATCTCGGTGCTCGACGGCCGCCAGCAGGTTCTCACCAGCACGGTCACCGCGATGCCCGGCGAGGTCAGCCGGCGCGCATCGATCATCAGCGATGCACCCCTGACGCCGGCGCTCAATGGCGTGCTGCTGCGCGGCCAGGGCTACCGCACGTCGATCGGCCTGATCAGCAACACCTTGTTCTGGATGGTTGCCGCGCTGTCGGTGCTGACGGTGTGGATGCTGCTGGGCACCTGGCGCCATGTGCAGCGACGCTCGCAGATCCAGTCCGCCCTGGTCCAGGAGACCAATTTCCGCCGCGCGATGGAGAACTCGATGCCCACCGGCATGCGCGCGATGGATCTCGAGGGCCGCGTCACCTACGTCAACCCGGCGTTCTGCCAGATGACCGGCTTCATCGAGTCCGAGCTCGTCGGCCGCCTGCCGCCCTTCCCCTATTGGCCGCCCGACCGCATCGAGGAGAACACCCGGCTGCTGCAGCAGGAACTGCAGGGTCGCAGCCCGAGCGGCGGCATCGAGGTCAAGGTGATGCGCAAGGACGGCTCGCGCTTCGACGCCCGCATGTACGTCAGCCCGCTGATCGACCCGCGCGGCCAGCAGACCGGCTGGATGACCAGCATGACCAACATCACCGAGGCCAAGCGCATCCGCGACCAGCTCTCGGCGAGCCACGAGCGCTTCACGACGGTGCTCGAGGGGCTCGACGCGTCGGTGTCGGTGCTCTCGGTGCAGCAGGGCGAGCTGCTCTTCGCCAACCGCTCGTATCGCCTGTGGTTCGGCGGCGATGCGCGCGGCCACGGGCTGCTGGCCGGCGGGGCGGCGGCGGGCACCTTCGCATCCGAGACCGAGGACTCCATCGACCACCTTTCGGGCCTACCCGCCTCGGCCCTGACCGACCAGGGCACCAACCCGCGTGAGGTGTTCATCGACTCGATGCAGAAGTGGTTCGACGTGCGCGCGCGCTACCTGCAGTGGACCGATGGCCGACTGGCCCAGATGCTGATCGCCACCGACATCACGTCGCGCCGCCGCGCCGAGGAACAGGCCGCGGCGCAGGCCGAGAAGGCGCAGGTCACGAGCCGCCTGGTGACGATGGGCGAAATGGCCTCGTCGGTGGCGCACGAGCTCAACCAGCCTTTGACCGCCATCACCAACTACTGCAACGGCATGGTCACGCGCGTGCGCAACGGCAGCATCGAGCGCGACGACCTCGTGGCGGCCCTGCAGAAGACGGCGCGCCAGGCCGAGCGGGCCGGGCAGATCATCCATCGCATCCGCGCCTTCGTGAAGCGCAGCGAGCCGCAGCGCCAGGCGGCGCAGGCGCTGCAGATCGTCGAGGACGCCGTCGAGCTCGCCGGCATCGAGCTGCGCCGCCGCAACGTGTCGATCCACACCTACGTCGCGCAGCGCCTGCCGCTGCTGATGGTCGACCCCATCCTGATCGAGCAGGTGGTGCTCAACCTGATCAAGAACGCCGCCGAGGCCATCGACAACGCGGCGCTGCCGCCGGCGCGCCGGCACATCGAGCTGCGCGTGGTGCCCCGGCACACACCGGAGGACGGCGGCGTGATCGAGTTCAGCGTGACCGACATGGGCCCGGGCCTGAAGGACGAGGTCATCGCGCGGCTGTACGAGGCGTTCTTCTCGACCAAGGCCGAAGGCCTGGGCATCGGACTGTCGCTGTGCCGCTCGATCGTCGAGTCGCACCGCGGTCGGATGCGGGCGCAGAACCTCTACAATGGCAGCACCGTTGCAGGCTGCCGTTTCGCCTTCAGCCTGCCGGTCGAACTGCCGTCACGCGCCGAGTCGTCCGCACCGCGCGCACCCAAGACCCCCACTGTGACTTCCGAATGAGCCTGATCCCCAAGAAGGGCACCGTCTACGTGGTCGATGACGACGAGGCCGTGCGCGACTCGCTGCAGTGGCTGCTCGAGGGCAAGGACTACCGCGTCAAGTGCTTCGATTCGTCGGAGTCGTTCCTGTCGCGCTTCGATCCGCGCGAGGTGGCCTGCCTGATCGCCGACATCCGCATGGACGGCATGAGCGGCCTCGAACTGCAGGACCGCCTGCTCGAGCGCAAGAGCCCGCTGCCCATCGTCTTCATCACCGGACACGGCGACGTGCCGATGGCGGTGACGACGATGAAGAAGGGCGCGATGGACTTCATCGAGAAGCCCTTCAAGGAGGAAGAGCTGCTGGGCCTGGTCGAGCGCATGCTCGAGCAGGCGCGCAGCGCCTTCAGCCAGCACCAGGAGCAGGCCAGCCGCGACGCCTTGCTGTCGCGTCTGACCACCCGCGAGGCGCAGGTGCTCGAGCGCATCGTCGCCGGCCGCTTGAACAAGCAGATCGCCGACGACCTGGGCATCAGCATCAAGACGGTCGAGGCGCACCGCGCCAACATCATGGAGAAGCTCAACGCCAACACGGTGGCCGATCTGCTGAAGATCGCCCTGGGGGCCCAGACCAAGGCCTGACTCCGCGCGAGGCAGCATCCGGGCCGCTCGTGGAGCGGCCTTTGTTTTGAAGGATCGACATGACGGCACGACTGATCGACGGCAAGGCCCTGGCCCAGCAGGTGCGCGACGAGGTGGCCATCCGCGTGAAGTCGCTGCACGACCGTGGCACCGAGCCGGCGCTGGCGGTGATCCTGGTCGGCGACGACCCGGCCTCGCAGGTCTACGTCAAGCACAAGGTGGCCGATTGCCAGGGCGTGGGCATGCGCTCGATCCTCGACCGCCTGCCCGCGCAGACGTCCGAGGCGACCCTGCTGGCGCGCATCCGCGAGCTCAACGCCGACCCCGCCGTGCATGGCATCCTGGTGCAGTTGCCGCTGCCGGGCCACATCGACGCCAACCAGGTGATCGCCACCATCGCGCCGGCCAAGGACGTCGACTGCTTCCACGTGGCCTCGGTCGGCGCGCTGATGGCCGGCCTGCCGGGCTTCAAGCCGTGCACGCCGCACGGCTGCATGCGCATGCTGCAGGCCGCAGGCGTCGATCCGCGTGGCAAGCACGCCGTGGTGGTCGGCCGCAGCAACATCGTGGGCAAGCCGATGGCCATGCTGCTGCTGCAGGCCAGCGCCACGGTCACCATCTGTCACAGCGCCACGGCCGATCTCGGCGCGATGACGCGCCAAGCAGACATCCTGGTTGCCGCGGTCGGGCGCCGACGCATGATCACCGCCGACATGGTCAAGCCCGGCGCCGTCGTCATCGACGTGGGCATGAATCGCGACGAGGCCGGCAAGCTGTGCGGCGACGTCGACTTCGACGCCGTGCGCAACGTGGCCTCGTGGATCACGCCGGTGCCCGGCGGCGTGGGGCCGATGACCCGCGCGATGCTGCTCGTCAACACCATCGAGGCAGCCGAGGCTTCACGGCGCTGAGCCCTGCCCGGCCGCCGGCGACGGCGTGGCTTCGGCCACGCCAACCCGGCGTCCCCGTGGCACAGCCCTTGAAGCGCCGCGACGATGGGGGCAAGATCGGTCATGCTCTCCTGCCGCGGCCCGAAGGTCTGCCCACCATGATGCGTGCCCCCACCCGAGTTGCTGCCTTGCTGGCCCTGGTCCTGGCCCCGGCCTGGGCGCAGTACAAGATCGTCGCGCCGGACGGCAGCGTCACCTACACCGACCGGCCGCCTTCGACCGACACCTCCAAGGTGTCGAGCCTGGGCCGCGGCAACGCGGCCGCAGCGGCCGCCACCGCGCCGTCGGCCCTGCCGTTCGAGTTGCGCCAGGTGGCGTCGCGCTACCCGGTGACGCTCTACGCGTCGGCCGACTGCCCGCCCTGCGACAACGGCAGGCGCCTGCTCCAGGAGCGCGGCATCCCGTACAGCGAGCGTCGCATCGTCACCGAGGACGACAGCCAGGCCCTCGAGCGCCTGGTCGGCGGTCGCACGGTGCCGTCGTTGCTGGTCGGGGCCCAGCCGCTGCGCGGCTTCAACCCGACCGACTGGGCCTCGTACCTGGACGCCGCCGGCTATCCGCGCGAGTCGCGCCTGCCCAAGGGCTGGCAGGCACCGGCGCCGAGTCCGCTGGTCGAACGCGTGGCGGCGCCGCGGCCTGCTCCGGCTCCTGCCCCCGCGACACCTGCCACCCGCACCGCGCCGCCGGCACCGCCGCCCGACGGCGGCAACACGCCGACGATCAGGTTCTAGGTTCCGCTCGCCGCGCCCCTTCGAGCGCGGGAAGGCGACTGCCGTCCGCGCCGGTCGTGCGCTCAAGCGACCCGCGTCAGCTCGCGCAGTCTCACCGCCAGCCACGAGCCTGCGCCGACCGCCGCGCCGACGGTCCAGAACAGCACCGCCGCACCGACCACGCTGCCAGCCGCGCCGAACAGCAGCGGCATCACCGTGCTCGAAGCATTGATGGTCATCGAGCGCAGCGCCAGCGACTCGCCGTGGCGGTCGTCGGGCGTCAACTGGTGCAAGGTGGTCATGATCATCGGCTGCACGGCACCCAGCGACAGCCCCAGCAGCACCGCACAGCCCCCCATCAGCCACGGCGTGCCGGCCAGCGGGTACAGCGCGAACACCGCGCCGGTGGCCAGCATCGCCCCGCGCAGCACCGTCACCTCCTCGAGGCGATGCGCGAGCAGCGGCACCAGCAGGCGCACGCCCGTCACCGCCAGCGTGAAGGTGCCCAGAACGAGGCCGATGGTGCTGGCCGAGAAGGCGCGCTCGTGGCCGAGGATGGGTACGGCGAACGAATGCACGTCCCAGCACATCGATAACAGCCAGTTGATCAGCATGAGGCGCCGGAATCCCGGCAGCCGGAACAGGTCCAGGGCCGTGCGATCGGTCGTCACGGCCACGGGGCGTGGCGCCATCCGCGGCACCAGGCGCGCCGACAGCACCGTGCCCACCGGCAGCAGCAGCAGCAGCAGGTAGGCCCCGGTGAAGCCGGTGGCATCGATCATCAGGCCGGCCGCCACCGGGCCGACGACGTTGGCGAACGACGGCGCCACGCCCAACCAGCTGAAGATGCGCATGCGTTCGGTGGCATCGCGTGCGGCCAGTCCGGCCGTCCGCTGGATCGTCAGCATGCCCATGTTGGCGCCGCTGCCGGTGAGCGTGGCGCCGATGCACAGCAGCGCGAAGTGCAGCGTCCCCGGCGGCAGCAGGCTCGACAGCGCCGCCAGCGCGATGCCGACGAAACTCATCGCCGCGGCGATGTGCACCGGCCGGTGGTAGCCCAGGCGATCGGCCAGGCGCCCGGCGTGCAGCGCCAGCAGCACCGGTGCGGCCGCGAACAAGGCCATCAGCACGCCGACCGCCCAGGCGCTGTGGCCCTCGCGCAGCGACTGCAGCGGCGCGGCCATGCGCAACCCGGCCATTGCGGCGTGCACGCCGAGCTGGCCGACGATCAGGGCCGCCAGCACGCGCGGCCCTTGCAGGTGTGCGGTCGGCTCCGCCGCACCCTCAGTCAAGGCGCTCGCTCCCGGAATCCGGCGTGTCGTCCGGCAGCAGTTCGAGCGCCCGCTGCTCGGGCAAGGCCTCGACGGCCTTGAGGCGCCGCGTCATCATGTTGCTGCGGGTCTGCGCGGCGTCGATGCTGTGGCTGGCCTCCTGCAGCTTCTTGCGCGTGCGCGCCAGAGCCTCGCCGAACTTGCCGAACTCGGTCTTCACCGCGCCCAGCACCTCCCACACCTCGGCCGACCGGCGTTCGAGCGCCAGGGTACGAAAGCCCATCTGCAGGCTGTTGAGCAGGGCCAGCAACGTCGTCGGTCCGGCCAGCATGACCTTGAACTCGCGCTGCAGCGCCTCGAACAGGCCTGGGCGGCGCAAGGCCTCGGCATACAGGCCTTCGGTAGGCACGAAGAGGATGCCGAAGTCCGTGGTGTGCGGCGGCGCGAGGTACTTGTCGCGGATACTGCGGGCCTCCAGGCGCATCCGGGCCTCGATCGCCCGCGCCGCCAGCTCCAGCGCCGCGGCATCGGCGCGCTCGTGGGCTTCGAGCAGGCGCTCGTAGTCCTCACGCGGAAACTTCGCGTCGATCGGCAACCACACCGGCAGGCCGTCCAGCCTCTGGCCAGGCAGGCGCAAGGCGAACTCGACGCGATCGTTGCTGCCCGGCACCGTGGCCACGTGGGTGGCGTACTGCTCGGGCGTGAACACCTCATCCAGCAGGGCGGCCAGCTGCGTCTCGCCGAACACCCCGCGCGCCTTGACGTTGCCCATCACGCGGCTGAGCGAGCCGACGTCACGCGCCAGCCCCTGCATCTCGCCCAGCCCGCGGTGCACCTGCTCCAGGCGCTCGGCCACCTGCCGGAAGCTGTCGCCCAGGCGCTGCTCGAGCGTGGCCTGCAGCTTCTCGTCGACCGTCACGCGCATCTGCTCGAGCCTGCGCTCGTTGCCGTCCTGCAGCGCGGCCAGGCGCTGCTCGAGGGTCTGGCGCAGTTCGGCGTGGCGTCGCTCCTGCGCCTCGGCGCCCTGGCGGACCTGGTCGGCCAGGGCATCGCCGAAGCGGCGCAGCGCCTGGTCCTGCGCGTCGCGGGCCGCGCGCGCCTGTGCACCCAGCGACTCGGTGGCTTGTCCGAGGGCATCAGCCACCGCCTGCCGGGTGGCCCCGAGTTGCGATCGGAACGAATCGATCTGTTCGTTCTGGGTGCGCGCCACGTCGCCCGACTGCGTCAACAGCAGGCTCTGGAAGCTGGCGAGATCGGCGCGCTGCGTGGCGGCCAGTCGAGCGAGTTCGTCACGCAGTTCGCGCTCCAGGTGCGCGGCGTCCTCGCGCGACGCACGCCGCAGGTCGTCGCCGAGCCGGCGCATGGCCTTGTCGTCGAGGCTGCGCCAGACCAGCCAGGTCAGCAGCAGCAAGACCAGGGCGGTCAGGACCCCCAACGCGACGACCCACCCCTCAGCCATGCGGAGATTGTGTCAGCCCGCCTCGAAGTCCTGGTGCCAAGCGCGGGCGGTGCAAGCTCGACGCAGGGGGCCGGGGCGCCCGGTCGTCGTGAGCGCGGGTCGAGTTCAGGATCTGGCCAGCACCGCCGGATTGAGCACGTTGGGCGGTCGGCCGGCGTTGGGGCCCTGCCCCAGCGCCGCCATCAGATTGTCCGCCGCCAGCTCGGCCATGGCCCGCCGCGTGGCCACCGTCGCGCTGCCGATGTGCGGCGTCAGCACGACGTTGGGCACCTCCAGCAGGGCCGGGTGCACCGCCGGCTCGCCCTCGAACACGTCGAGGCCGGCCGCCGCGATGCGGTGCTCGGCCAGCGCCTGCGCCAGCGCTGCATCGTCGACGATGCCCCCACGCGCCACGTTGGTCAGCGTGGCGCTGGGCTTCATCAGCGCCAGCTCGGCCGTGCCGATCGCGTGATGGCTGGCCGCCGAATACGGCAGCACCAGGATCAGGTGATCGCTCTCGCGCAGCAATGTCGGCTTGTCGACGTAGCGGGCCTGGATCGGCGCCTCCTGATCGGGCGGCAGGCGGCTGCGGTTGTGGTAGATCACCCGCATGCCGAAGCCCAGCGCACCGCGGCGCGCGATGGCCTGGCCGATGCGCCCCATGCCCAGGATGCCCAGCGTCGCGCCGTGCACGTCGCTGCCGGTGAACATGTCGTAGGACCAGCGCTTCCACTCGCCGCGACGCAGGAACCGTTCGCTCTCGGCCATGCGCCGGGCGGCGGCCATCATCAGCGCGAAACCGAAGTCGGCGGTGGTCTCGGTCAGCACGTCGGGAGTGTTGGTCGCCACCACGCCTCGCGCCGTGCAGGCCTCGAGGTCGATGTTGTTGTAGCCCACCGCCATGTTGCACACCGCGCGCAGCTGCCCGCAGGCTTGCAGCAAGGACCCGTCGATGCGCTCGCTGGCCGTGGTGATCACGCCCTGCTTGTCGCGCAGGCGATGCTTCAGCTCCTCGGGCGAGAGGATCACGTCGGCAGGGTTGTCGTCGACCTCGAAGACCCGGCGCAGGCGCTCGACGACCTGGGGAAAGATCGCCCGCGCCACCAGCACGGCCGGCCGGGTCATCGCCCGGCCTCGCCGGGCATCGCGTGGGGACCACGAGGGCAGGATTCGACCGCAGGTGTCAAGAGCTTCTCCTTCGCTGTGGGACGGGGTCGGGACCCCCGGGCGAGCCGGGCGTCGGCCGTCAGGCCGGTCGACGGCCGACAGGGAGCCGAGAGTGCGCCGACAGTGGGCCGAAAGTGGGCCGAAAGTGGGCCGACGGCAGGCCGGTCGAGCCGCGGGATTCTAGGAGGCGACCGCGACGCTGCCCGTCGACCAGCGCCGCCAGGCCTGCAGCGCCTCGTCAAGGGTGGCGCGGTGCACCGCGACCGTGGTGTTCACGTCGCGCCCATAGCCCCCCGCCATGGTCACGGCCACCGGGATGCGCCGCTGCCAAAGGGACTCGAACACGATGCGGTCGCGCTCGCGCAGGTCCTCCCGGGTCAGCGCCAGACGTCCGAGCCGGTCGTCCTCGTGCGGGTCGGCGCCGGACACGTAGAAGGCCAGCCGTGGCGGCAGGCTCCGGGTGCGCTGCCAGCAGTCCTCCAAGGCCCGTGACAGCGCCTCCAGGTAGGCCGGGCCGCGACAACCGTCGGGCAGTTCGACGTCCAGGTCGCTCGCCTCCTTGCGGAACGGGAAGTTGCGCTGGCCGTGCATCGACAGCGTGAAGACCGTCGGGTCGTCGCGAAAGATCGCGGCCGTGCCGTTGCCCTGGTGCACGTCCAGGTCGATCACCACCACCGGCAGCAGGCCGCGGCCGTGGCGGTGGGACTCGGCCTGCATCAGGCGCGCCGCCACGGCCACGTCGTTGAAGACGCAGTAGCCCGAGCCCTTGTGGGCGTAGGCGTGGTGCGTGCCACCAGCCAGGTTCGCAGCGACGCCTTCGGCAGCGAACAAGGCCACCCGCGCGGCCGATATGGTGGCGCCGACCGAACGCCGGGCGCGCTCGGCCATCGCCGGCGACCACGGGAAGCCGATCTCGCGCTGCTGGGCCACACTGGTCGTGCCCTCGGTCACCGCGGTGATCCAGTCCGGCTCGTGCACCAGGGCCAGTTCGCCATCGGTGGCCGACGGCGCGACCTGCATGCGCACCCCGGGCAGGGTGTCATGCACCGCCTGCCGCAGCAGGTGGTACTTGGACATCGGAAAGCGGTGCCCGGCCGGCAGCGGCAGCACGAACTGGTCGGAGTGAAAGGCCTGCACCGGCGCGATTCTAGGAATCGTCACCTATTTTGTTGCGGCGCAACAATTCGGGCTTGCAAACCTCGGTGGGAACCCTATACTGACGTTCATGTTGCAGCGCAGCAAAAGCAGTGATCGCGCGGCAGCCAGCGTCCCAAACTGACACCCCACCACTGGAGAACCCCATGAGCTTCACCGCTGAACAAATGCTTGCCGCCCAGAAGGCGAACGTCGAGACCCTCTTCGGCCTGACCAACAAGGCCTTCGAAGGCGTCGAGAAGCTGATCGACCTGAACCTGCAGGTGGCCAAGGCCTCGCTGGGCGAAGCCGCCGAGACGACCAAGGCCGCGCTGTCGGTCAAGGACGCCCAGGAACTGCTGGCCCTGCAAGCCAGCCTGCTGCAGCCGGCCGCCGAGAAGGCCGCCGCGTACAGCCGCCACGTCTACGACATCGTCGCCGGCACCAATGCCGAAGTGACCAAGGTCGCCGAAGCCACCATCAGCGACGCGCAGAAGAAGGTCCTGGCCGCCGTCGACACGGCCGTCAAGAACGCCCCGGCCGGCACCGAGAACGCCGTCGCCCTGGTCAAGTCGGCCGTCGCCGCGGCCAACAACGCCTACGAGAGCGTGCACAAGGCCGCCAAGCAGGCTGCCGAGGTCGCCGAGTCCAACTTCCAGGCGATGACCAGCACGGCCGTCAAGGCCACCCAGGCCACGACCAAGGCCAAGCGCGCCGCCTGAGGCTGCGCGCGGCGAGCCGCGACGGAACCAACGGGTTCCCATCCGATCAGACAATCGCCCCGGTGCTGGCGCCGGGGCTCCTCTCGGAAGGTTGTCTCCTCGGTACCCACTGAAACCCCCTTTCAAGGTACCTTCGACGGCCCGGTGGCGACACCGGGCCGTTTTTTTGGGCCTGCCTTCAAGCCGACAGCTGCGCGATGCGGTCGCGCAACGCCTGCAGGCCCTGACGGGCCGACTCTCGCCCGGCAGCCATGGCACGCTCGCGCGCCTGGAAGTCGGTGCCGGACAGATCGTGCAAGGCCGGTCGCAGCACCAGGTCGGCCCCCCGCAATTCCAGCTGGCTGATGCTGCGACCCATGATCGCGAAGGTCTGCAGCAGCATCCGCACGGCGTCGCTGGTGGCGCCCTCCTTCGGCGCGGTCGAGATGTCCACGGCCAGCACCAGCTCGGCGCCCATCTGGCGCGCAAAGCGAACCGGCACCGGCGATACCAGGCCCCCGTCGACGTACTCGCGATCGCCCACCCGCACCGGCTGGAACACCGCCGGCACCGCGCTGGAGGCGCGCACCGCCGTACCGGTGTCGCCGCGCCGGAACAGCACCGGTTCGCCACTGTCCAGGTCGGTGGCCACGATGCCCAGGGGCAGCGGCATGCGTTCGATTGCCCGACCGCCGGTGTGCTGCCGCACATAGCGCGCCAGCGCCTCGCCGCGGATCAGGCCGCGGCCGGGAAACGACCAATCGGTGAGCGCCGATTCATCCATCTGGCGGGCCAGCGACACGAGTGCGGGCGCGTGATGGCCCGAGGCATACAAGGCCGCGACCAGACTGCCCGCGGATGTGCCGACCACCAGATCGGGCTGGATGCCCGCGTCCTCCAGCACCTGGATCACGCCGATGTGGGCGAAGCCACGGGCCGCGCCGCCGCCCAGCGCCAGGCCGATGCGTGGCAGCTTCACGTGCGCCGGCGGCACGGCCGGCGGCGTGGGGGGCGCCACCTCGGCCGACCTGGGCGGCGCCGTCTGACAGCCGCCGAGCAACAGCGCGCCGCCCCATGCGACCAGGCAGGTGCGTCGACCGAGGGCACCGACACGTCCACCGGGTCCCGTCACGCCATGCTCGGCCTCAGCCCATGTCTTAGTCCCGATCGGCATTAACAACCTACGATTTTGTAGTTCACAGTCATAAAGGCGATCCATAGAGTGCCGCCATGGCCTCCTGATGGACCGCGAGATGTACGCCTACAACGCCTTCGACCGCCAACTGGTGCGCGCCCGCGCGGCGCAGTTTCGCGACCAGCTGCAGCGCCACCTCGCCGGCCAGTTGCCCGAGGACGAGTTCAAGGCGCTGCGCCTGCAGAACGGCTGGTACGTCCAGCGCCACGCGCCGATGCTGCGCGTCGCGGTACCGTACGGTGAATTGTCGAGCCGCCAGCTGCGCACCCTGGCCCGGGTGGCGCGCGAGTTCGACCTGCAGGATGCCGGCACGCCGGCGCAACGCGGTGGATTCGGTCACTTCACGACGCGCCAGAACCTGCAGTTCAACTGGATCCCGCTGCAGCGGGCCGCCGACGTGATGGACCTGCTGGCCGGCTCCGACCTGCACGGCATCCAGACCAGCGGCAACTGCATCCGCAACATCACCACCGACGCACTGGCCGGCATCGCCCCCGACGAGGAGGTCGACCCGCGTCCCTACGCCGAGATCCTGCGTCAGTGGAGCACCCTGCACCCGGAGTTCGCGTTCCTGCCGCGCAAGTTCAAGATCGCCATTTCCGGTGCCCGCGAGGACCGTGCCGCGCTGGGCTGGCACGACATCGGCCTGCACCTGGTGCGGCGCGACGGCGCGGTGGGCTTCCGGGTGTCGGTGGGTGGTGGCATGGGCCGCACGCCGATCATCGCCACGACCCTCCACGACTTCGTGCCCTGGCAGCAGATCCTCGTCTACATCGAGGCGATCGTGCGCGTCTACAACCTGCACGGTCGGCGCGACAACCTCTACAAGTCGCGCATCAAGATCCTCGTCAAGGCCGAGGGCGCGCGCTTCGGCGAACAGGTCAACGCGGAGTTCCGCGCCTTGCTCGACGACGACGAACTGGGGGCCGTCCACGTCATCCCACAGGCAGAGTTCGACCGCGTGGCGGCCTGCTTCACGGCGCCGCCCGAGGCCCCGCTGGGCTTCGGCACCACGGTGCAGACCGACGCGCCCCTGGCCTTTCGCCGCTGGCTCGGCCGCAATGTCCACGACCATCGGCAACCTGGCTTTCGCGCCGTGACGCTGTCGCTCAAGCGCAGCGGCCAGGCGCCGGGAGACGTGACGGCCGACCAGATGGAGCGGGCGGCCGATCTGGCCGACCGCTTCAGCCACGGCGAGCTGCGTGTCACCCACGAGCAGAACCTGCTGCTGCCCTGGGTGCACGAGAACGAGCTGCGGGCGTTGTGGCAGGCGGCCCGCGAAGCCGGGTTCGCCACACCCAACATCGGCCTTCTCACCGACCTGATCGCCTGCCCGGGCGGCGACCTGTGCGGGCTGGCCAACGCACGCTCGCTGCCGGTGGCCGCGGCGATCCACGAGCGGTTTGCCGACCTCGACCTGCAGCACGACATCGGCGAGATCGACCTGCACATCAGCGGCTGCATGAACTCCTGCGGCCACCACCACAGCGGCCACATCGGCATCCTGGGCGTCGACAAGGACGGCAGCGAGTGGTATCAGGTGACCATCGGCGGATCCGACGGATCGCGGATCAGCGGGCCGGCCACGCCGGGCAAGGTGATCGGGCCGGCGTTCGCCGCCGACGAGGTGGCCGACGCGGTGGAGGCGGTCATCGACGTCTACCGTCGCCTGCGACTGCTGCGCGAGCGATTCGTCGACGCGGCACGGCGCATCGGCGTCCCGGCGTTCCGGCAGGCGTCCGACGCGGTGCGGTCGTCCACGGCGCCGGCCCTGGCGGCCTGAGCGACGGAGATCCGGATGAACATCGCCCTCGAAACACCGGGCAGCGCCGCCGGGACGATCGGCCTGCCAGATTGGCTCGCCTGGGACGTCGCGACGCAGGGACCGCGACCGCGCGAGGTGGACGTGGCCAACGACGGCGACGTGCGGGACCTGGCTCCTCATCTGCCCGGCCTGCACCGCATCGTTCTGCAGTTCCCCAGGTGGACCGACGGACGGGCGTACTCGCAAGCCCGACTGCTGCGCGGCCGGCTGCGCTTCAGTGGGCAGCTGCTGGCACGGGGTGCCGTGCTGGTGGACATGCTGCCCCTGCTGCAGCGATGCGGGTTCGACGCCGCCGAGCTGCGCGCCGACCAGGACCTGGTGGCGGCACGGCGCGCGCTGCGTCTCATCGACGCCCACTACCAGGCCGACTGCGTGGACCCGCGCCCCCAACACATGCGGCGCCGACAGGCCCTGGAGACACGGACATGACGTCGCTCGACCTTCAGTACCCGGCGCGCCCGCCGGGCCATGCCCAACGCGTCGCCGACGCGCTGGCCTTGCTGCGCGCGGCCGCCGACGCCCATCGCGGCCGCGTCGTGCAAGCCACGAGCCTGGGTGTCGAGGGCATGGTCATCACCGACCTGATCGCGCGCCATCAATTGCCCATCGTCGTGGCCACGCTCGACACCGGGTTGCTGCACGCCCAGACCCTGGCCCTGCTCGAGCGGATCGAACGGCGCTATGGCCTGCGGGTGGAGCGATTTGCGCCCGAACACCGCGACGTGGTGCGCTTCGTGCACCGGCATGGGCCGTTGGCGATGCGCGACAGTGTCGAGCTTCGACAGGCCTGCTGCGCGCTGCGCAAGCTCGAGCCCATGCAGCGCCTGCTGCAGGGACACGAGGCATGGATCAGCGGCTTGCGACGCGAGCAGTCCGAGCACCGAGCCGCCGTGCCGTTCCAGGACACCGATGCGGACGGCCGCATCAAGTACCACCCGCTGGCCGACTGGTCGCTCGACGACGTATGGCACTACGTGCGCACGCATGGCGTGCCGTACAACCCGCTGCACGATGCCGGCTTCCCGAGCATCGGCTGCCAGCCCTGCACCCGGGCGATCGGGCCCGGCGAGGACTTCCGCGCCGGTCGCTGGTGGTGGGAGGCATCCGGCCCGCGCGAATGCGGGCTGCACGGTCGCAAGCCCGTCGCGACCGCGCCCTGAGGGGCCGCCGCGCCACGGCGTCGTCGGTGCCGGGGCGCGGTCGCCCAAGGCCCTGATGCAGACCCCGTCACAGGTCGGCGATCCGATCGACGCAACGTAAAATCGGGCGCCGTCCCCGGATCAGCCCGTCGACGTGCATCCGGCCCGCGACCGTCGCCATGGTGGTCGCAGGGTCGCAAGCCGGCCCCGTCTTCCTTCCTCCAGACTTCCATGACCCACGTCGTTCTCGAATCGTGCATCCGTTGCAAGTACACCGACTGCGTGGATGTGTGCCCGGTGGACTGCTTCCGCGAGGGCCCCAACTTTCTGGTCATCGATCCCGATGAGTGCATCGACTGCGCGGTATGCATCCCGGAGTGCCCGGTCAATGCCATCCTGCCCGAGGAGGATGTGCCCGGCGATCAGCTGGCCTTCGTGAAGATCAACGCCGACCTGTCGCGCAAGTGGCCCAGCATCACCAAGCGCAAGACGCCGCTGCCGGACGCCGACCTGTGGAAGGACCGCAAGAACAAGCTCGACCAGCTGATCCGCTGAGATCACGATGGAGCCCACGCCCAGCCCGGTCATCGCCGACACCGCGCGTGCGCACGAGGGGCCGATCGAGACCGATGCGGTCATCGTCGGCGCCGGGCCTGTGGGCCTGTTCCAGGTCTTCGAACTGGGGCTGCTGGAGATCAAGGCCCACGTGATCGACGCGCTGGGCTACCCCGGCGGCCAGTGCATCGAGCTGTACCCCGACAAGCCGATCTACGACATCCCGGCGGTGCCGGTGTGCACCGGCAAGGAACTCACCGACAACCTGCTGCGGCAGATCGAGCCCTTCGAGGCCACCTTCCATTTCGGGCAGGAGGTGTCGACGGTGCACCGGCAGGACGATGGCCGATTCTTCGTCGAGACCAGCAAGGGCACGCGGTTCGTCACGCGCACCGTGTTCATCGCCGGCGGCGTGGGTGCCTTCCAGCCGCGCCTGCTGCGCGTCGAGGGCCTCGAGCGCTACCACGACCGGCAGGTCTTCTATCGCGTGCGGCAGCCGGCCCAGTTCGCGGGCCGCCACCTGGTCATCGTCGGCGGCGGCGACTCGGCGCTCGACTGGGCGCTGAACTTCGTGCAGGCCGGTCCGCACAAGGCCGAGAGCGTGATCCTCGTGCACCGGCGCGACGGTTTCCGCGCCGCCCCGGCCAGCGTCGCGCGCATGAAGGAGCTGTGCGACGCCTACGAGATGCAGTTCGTGATCGGTCAGGTGACCGGCATCGAGGAGCGCGACGACCGCCTCACCGCCATCAAGGTGACCGGCGCCGACGGCGTGACCCGCGTCGTGCCGCTGGACATGCTGCTGGTGTTCTTCGGGCTGTCGCCCAAGCTGGGACCGATCGCCGCATGGGGCCTGGACATCGACCGCAAGCAGATCGTCGTCGACACCGAGAAGTTCGAGACCTCGGTGCCCGGCATCTTCGCGGTCGGCGACATCAACACCTATCCCGGCAAGAAGAAGCTCATCCTCTCCGGCTTTCACGAGGCCGCGCTCGCCGCCTTCGGCGCCGCGCCGTATGTCTTCCCCGACAAGCGCGTGATGCTGCAGTACACCACCACCAGCCCCAAGCTGCACAAGGTGCTGGGCGTCGAGTCTCCGGTGTTCGACTGACCGGCCGGGTCTGCACCGGCGTCGACGAAGGCCCGCCTCGGCGGGCCTTTTCCTTGGCCCGTCGTGCGCGAGGCTGGCTCCCGAGACGGGCTCGATGACCACGCTATCATCGTCGTCGGGCCGCACGCCCGCGAGCGTGCGGCCTCTTCGCTAGGGGTGTTGTTGCCGCGTCCGCGCGGGAACGACTGAGAAAGTCCCTTTGAACCTGATTGAGGTAATCCTCGCGCAGGGAAGCAATCTGACGGCGGCCGCCCGGCCCATCTCCAGAGTGCCCACCTGCCATCGACCGATGGAGCTCCGATGGCACCCTTGTCCCCGCCCACGCTGCGCCCCCTGGCGCAGTCCGTCGGCCTGGCCGTCCTGGCCATGGCCCCGATCGTGTCCGCCGCAGCCGACGATGCCGGCCAGGTGGTCACCATCACCGGCCCGTCGGCCGGCAACGTGGCCGGTGTCGCCGGCTTCGGCGACGTGTCGCTGGCGCGCACGCCGGTGTCGGCCACGGTGATCACCGCCACCCAGCTGCGCGACGCCGGCATCGCCTCGCTGGGCGACATCACGCGGCTGGATGCCGGCACCACCGACGCCTACAACGCGCCCGGCTACTGGGGCATCCTGGCGGTGCGCGGCTTCACGCTCGACAACCGCTTCAATTACCGACGCGACGGCCTGCCGATCAACGCCGAGACGGTGATCCCGGCCTCCAACAAGCAGGCGCTGGAACTGCTCAAGGGCACCAGCGGCCTGCAGGCGGGCACCAGCGCGCCCGGCGGCCTGGTGAACCTGGTGGTCAAGCGCCCGACCCAGGATCTGACCGAGGCATCGGTGTCGCTGTCCGAGCGGCGCGGCGCGGGCCTGACGATGGACATCGGCCGGCGCGCGGTGTCCGGCGGCGGCATCGGCTGGCGCCTGAACGTCGAGGCCGAGCACCTCGAGCCGCCCCTGCGGGCGAGCCAGGGCAGCCGCCGCTCGGTGGCAGCAGCCGTCGACCTGCCTCTGCCCGGCGGTCAACTGCTCGAGGCCGAGGTCGAGTGGAGTCGGCAGAGCCAGCCCAGCACGCCCGGATTCAGCCTGCTGGGGGCTCGGCTGCCCGATGCCGGCGCGGTGGACCCGCGCATCAACCTGAACAACCAGGCCTGGTCGCTGCCGGTGGTCTTCGGCGCGACGACCGCTTCGGTTCGCTGGACCGCCGACCTGTCGGCTGGCTGGACCGCCGTGGCCCACGCGATGCGACAGCGCCTGCGCAGCGACGACCGCGTGGCGTTTCCCTTCGGTTGCAGCGCCGAGGACGACTACACGCGCTACTGCAGCGACGGCACGTTCGACTTCTACGACTTCCGCAGCGAGGGCGAGCGGCGCACCAGCGACGCGCTGGACTTGTCGGCGCGCGGCAAGCTGCAGGTCGGCGGGACCACGCACCACCTCGAGGTCGGCCTGCTGCGCTCGCGCTACGTCGCACGCTTCGGCCGCCAGGCCTACAACTGGGTGGGGGTCGGCAGCATCGACGGCCTGACGCAGGTCGGCGCCGACCCGTCGCTGACCGACGAGAACACCGACCGCGACGAAAGCAGCACCGAATGGCGTGTCGTCGATCGGACCGCCTTGTCGAGCGACTGGACGTTGTGGGCGGGCGTGCGCCGCAGCAGCATCGAGCGGCGCAGCGTGCGCACCGACGGCTCGCGCCCGACGAACTACCGGCAGTCGTTCACCACGCCCTGGCTGTCCGTGAGCCGTTCCCTGCCCGGCGGCGGCTTGGCCTATGCCAGCTGGGGGCAAGGCGTCGAATCGGAGGTGGCCCCCAACCGGCCGCGCTACGCGAATGCCGGCCAGTCCTTGCCCGCACTGAAGAGCCGGCAGGTCGAGATCGGCGTCAAGGGCCGCCACGAGGATTGGGCCTGGAACGTCGCGGCCTTCGACATCCAGCGACCGGTGTGGTCCGATCTGGGCCTTTGCGACGAGGACCTGAGCTGCACGCGCCAGGCCGACGGCCACGCCCGTCATCGGGGCGCCGAGGGCGATATCGAGTGGCAGCGAGGCCCCTGGTCGCTGCGCGGCAGCGCCTTGTGGCTGCACGCGCGCCGCGACGGCGCCGCCGACGCGAGCGTCAACGGTCTGCAGCTCACCAACGTGCCAGACCGCACCGTCAAGCTGCAAGCAGCCTACAACCCGAGCGGCGTCCCCGGGCTCGCGCTGCTGGGCTTCGTCACCCACGAAGGCCGGCGCATGGTGCTGCCCGACAACAGCATCGCCACCCCGGGCTGGTCGCGCATCGACCTGGCGGCCCGCTACGCCCTGCGCCTGGGGAAGGTCCGGACCGTGTGGCGGCTGGGGGTGGACAACGTCGCCGACCGCCGGGCCTGGAAGGAGGCCCCCTACCAGTACGAGCACGCCTACCTGTACCCCCTGGCGCCACGGCAGTGGCACGCGTCGGTCCAGGTGCAGCTGTGAGGGGTTCGAACCACGCTATACTCGCAGGCTGCATTCCCCGATAGCTCAGTCGGTAGAGCGCCGGACTGTTAATCCGTAGGTCCCTGGTTCGAGCCCAGGTCGGGGAGCCACCGACACCGAGAAGATCCAAGCCCTTGGCGACGCGCGTCGCCAAGGGCTTTCTTCTTGCCGCCGGTCCGGGAAGCCGCGGTCGGGCAGCGGGATCTGCGGCGCCAGCGCCTCCAGATCGGCCGGGCAGACGCTGCCCCTTGCGCCTCGGCCCGTCTGAAGCCGGGCTGCGGTCCGGGTTCGGTGGACGCATCCCGGTCGGACCGGGTGAGCAGGCGCTGCGCCAGCGCCCGCGCATCCAGGCGTCGGCCGAAGGCGACGGGTCCGCTCGCACGCATCACGGCGGCACCGGTCCATGAGGCCTACACGCGTTGTGGCGGCGCCGGGCTCATCGCTCGGCGGTTGGGCCTGCAGGACAGTGCTGGCCACCGAGCCGCGCGCCATCGTGCCGATCGGCGCACCGCTGGCCCTGCCTCGACCGGCCGTCGAGACCATCGACCTCGAAGCCATGGATCGGCGCAGATGCGGGTCGGGGATGGCCGGCTCAGCCGTCGTCGACCGGACCTTGCAGGTGGAGATCGGCGAACTTGGCCGCCATCGTCGGATTGCCCCGCGTCAGCTTCTTGATCGTCACGTCCTGCGCCTTGTCGTTGGCCAGGCGCAGGTTGCGGTCGGTGCCAAGCAGCGCATCCTTGGTCTTCTGCAGATGGTCGATCGACTTGTCGATCTCCGCGATCGCCCTCTGGAAGTGCCCGGAGGCGAGCTCGTAGTTCCGTGCGAACGCATTCTTGAATGTCTCGAGCTCGCTCTCGAACTTCGTGATGTCGATGTTCTGCGCCTTCACCAGCGCCAGCTCGGACTTGTACTTCAGCGCGTTCATCGCCGCGTTGCGCAACAGCGTGATGATGGCCAGGAAGAACTGCGGCCGGATCACGTACATCTTCGGGTAACGGTGGAAGACGTCGACGATGCCGGTGTTGTAGAGCTCGCTGTCGGGTTCGAGCAGCGAGACCAGCACCGCGTACTCGCACTGCTTCTCGGTGCGGTCGCGGTCGAGCTCCTTCAGGAAGTCCTCGTTGCGGTTCTTCGTCGCCGTGCGATCGCTCTCGTTCTTCATCTCGAACATGATCGAAACGATTTCCGTGCCGGCCTCGTCGGTGTCGCGGAAGATGTAGTCGCCCTTGCTGCCGGTGCGCGCGTCGTTGTCCTTCTCGAAGTAGGCCCGCGGGAATGCCGTCGCCCGGATGCGGTTGAACTCGGTCTCGCAGTGCTGTTCGAGGGTCTCGCCGACCATCTTGGTCGACAACCGGGCCTTCATGTCGCGCAGGCGCTCGATCGCGTCGTCACGGTCCTTGATCTGCGTTTCGTACTTGTCCTTCAGCGACTTCTCGGCCAGCTGCTTCTCGAGCCGGGCCCGCTCGAGACCGCTCCGGAGCTCGTCGCGCTCCTTCTCGACCGCACCCACGGCCTGGGTGATGGCCAGCCTCTGCGCCACCTCGATCGACTCGAGGCGCGCCTTCAGTCCCTGGATCTCCGCGTCCTTGGCGGCGGCCGCCTTCTGCAGCTCGTTGACCAGCTTCGCCTCGGCCAGCCGGGACGCGGCCTGCTTGTCGTGCCGGGCCTGCTCGAGCTCGCTGGCCAGCGCATCGCGCTCCTTCTCGACCGCGCTCAGCGCCTCGGTCACGGCCAGCTTGCGCGCCATCTCGCCGGCCTCGAGCCTGGCCCTGAGGTCCTGTATCTCCACGTCCTTCGCGGCGGACGCCTTCTGCAAGGCGCTGGCCATCTGCGCGCGCGCCAGCTCGACGGCGTTGCGCTTGTCCTGCTCGGCCAGTTCGAGCCGCTCGTGCAACTGCTGCTCGAACTCACGATCGCGAACCTGCTTGAGGATGTCCGCGTACCCGGCCTCGTCGATCTTGAAGGCCTTCCTACAGTGCGGGCAGATGATCTCGTGCATGTCGGCGCTCCTGCCGCCTTGGTCGCCAGGCCCCGAGTATCCGTGCAAGCGCGTCCCTCGGCCCGCCGCGGCGCGCGCGGGCATCGGTGGTCCGCTCAGGACAGGCCCACCACGTTGCCCTGCGCGTCGATGTCGATGCGCTCCGCGGCGGTCACGCGCGGCAGGCCGGGCATGGTCATCACGTCGCCGCACAGCATCACCACGAAGCCGGCGCCGGCGGACAGGCGGACGTCGCGCAGGTCGATCACATGGCCTTCCGGCGCCCCGCGCAGCGCGGCGTCGGCACTGAAGCTGTAGGGCGTCTTGGCCACGCAGATCGGCAGGCCGCCGTGGCCCTCGTGCTCCAGCTGCGCCAGTCGGGCGCGCACGGCCGCGGAGGCATTGACATCCGCAGCCCGGTAGACCCGCCGGGCCAGGTGGCGCAGCTTGTCCAGCAAGGGCTCGTCGCCCGCGTAGACCGGTGGCTGTGGAGACGGCGGCGCCGCCGCCGCGGCCACCACGCGCCGGGCCAGATCCAGCGCACCGGCCCCGCCCTCGGCCCAGTGGCGCGCCACGACGAAGTCGACGCCGGCCTCGAGCGCCCAGCGATCCAGCAGCTCGAGCTCGGCCGCTGAATCGGCGGCGAAGTGGTTCAGCGCCACCACCGCCGGCAGACCGTAGACGCTGCGCACGTTGTCCAGGTGGCGTTGCAGGTTGGGCAGGCCGCGCCGCAGGGCCTCGAGGTCCTCGCGGGCCAGGTCCTCCACGGCCACGCCGCCGTGGTACTTGAGGGCGCGCACCGTGGCGACGATCGCCGCGGCCGACGGCCACAGCCCCGCGCTGCGGCACTTGATGTCGAGGAACTTCTCGGCGCCCAGGTCGGCCCCGAAGCCCGCCTCGGTGACCACGTAGTCGGCCAGCTTCAAGGCGGTGGAGGTGGCCAGCACCGAGTTGCAGCCGTGCGCGATGTTGGCGAAGGGCCCGCCATGCACGAACGCCGGCGTGTTCTCCAGGCTCTGCACGAGGTTGGGCGCCAGCGCGTCCTTCAGCAGCACGGTCATCGCGCCGTGCACCCGGAGGTCGGCGGCCGTCACGGGCTGGTTCGACAGGTTGCGGGCCACGACGATGCGGCCGAGCCGCTGCTTCAGATCCTGCAGCGAGCGCGCCAGACACAGCACGGCCATCACCTCCGAGGCCACGACGATGTCGAAGCCGTCCTCGCGCGGGTAGCCGTTGGCCGGTCCGCCGAGGCCGACGACGATGTGACGCAGCGCGCGGTCGTTCATGTCGACGACGCGTCGCCAGCTCACCCGGCGCACGTCGATGCCCAGGCGGTTGCCGTGGTGCACGTGGTTGTCGATGGCCGCCGCCAGCAGGTTGTGCGCCAGCGCGATGGCGTGGAAGTCGCCCGTGAAGTGCAGGTTGATGTCCTCCATCGGGACCACCTGCGCGTAGCCGCCACCGGCAGCCCCACCCTTCAGGCCGAACACCGGACCGAGCGAAGGCTCGCGCAGCGCGATCGCGGCGCGGTGCCCTATTGAGATTTCCGTAAATCATGACAACCGCTGACACGCTCATGCGTTGTACCGATACTTTGCAAGGATTGGGTGCGGCGCATGGGGAT
>WBZL01001157.1_pt1 | contig 28334 bp, 22 predicted proteins | sample 5204291 | NCBI WGS metagenome assembly WBZL01 (sample SAMN12344345, study PRJNA552823) | activated sludge metagenome | biome: Activated sludge suspended growth; feature: Nitrification reactor; material: Wastewater; isolation source: activated sludge from nitrification reactor of wastewater...
GCCGCGTCATAACTGCCAGTGAGGTCGAAGACCTTGCCCGACATCCAGCCGCCCAAGGCCATGCCGAGCAGCGTGCACATCAGCACCGCGCCGACCCGCGCGCCGGCTTCGGCCGGCGGGAAATGCTCGCGCACGATGATCGCGTAGCTCGGCACGATGCCCCCCTGGAACAGGCCGAACAGGCCCGAGATCACGTACAGCGAAGCCAGCGAATCGAAGGGCAGGAACAGCAGCAGCGCGATGCCCTGCAGCACCGAGCCCAGCAGCAGCGTGCGCAGTCCGCCGATGCGGTCGCAGATCAGGCCGCTGACCAGCCGGCTGACGATGCCGCAGGCCAGCATCAGCGACAGCATCTGCGCGCCGCGCGCGGCGCCATAGCCGAGGTCGCCGCAGTAGGCCACGATGTGCACCTGCGGCATGCTCATCGCCACGCAACAGGCCACGCCGGCCACGCACAGCAGGGCCTGGGCGTGGTTCATCGACAGGCCGAAGGGTCGCTCGGACGGCTGCACCCGGCCCGGACCGCCGGTGGCCGCCGGCGCGGCGGCAGGCGGGCGCGGCCGCATCGCCAGCGCCAGCACCGGCAGCGTGAGCGCGCAGAACACGCCCAGCCCGATGTAGGTGCTGCGCCAGCCGTGGCTGTCGACGAAGTGCTGCACGATCGGCGGCCACAGCGCACCGGCCAGGTAGTTGCCGCTGGCGCAGATGGCCACCGCGATCCCACGCCGGCGCACGAACCACAGCGAGGTGTCGGCCACCAGCGGCGCGAACGTGGCCGACGAGCCCAGCAGGCCCAGCAGCACGCCGTGCAGCAGCGTGAAGGTCCAGATCCCGCCCGCCAGGCCCGCCAGCACGAAACCGGCGGCCAGCCCCGCGGCGCCGATCAGCAGCGGACGCACGACGCCATGGCGGTCGGCCAGCCGGCCCATCACCAGGCCCCCGAGCCCGAAGCCGATCATCAGCGCGGTGTAGGGCATCGATGCATCGGCGCGCGCGACGCCGAACTCGGCCTGCACGGCCGGCAGCACCACCGAGACGACGTACATCGCGCTCGAGCCGATGGTCATCAGCGCCAGCGTGGCGACGAGCCGCGTCCACGCGTAGCGCGAGTCGGCCTGGTGGGCGGTGGCGGTGGTCATCGAAGGCGGCGGATCTTACCGGCGCGGCGCCCTGGCTGCCGGCTCGGGCGCCGGCGCACGGGCGGCTCGCGATCCGGCTTGCCTCGGAACGCGGGTCGACCTCCGGGCCCTGCCACGCGGCGCCCGCGGGCCGCCACGCCCGGCAGCGCCGGCGCCGGCCCTCACGAGCGCCGCGCCAGCCACACCGTGGCCGCGCTGATGATGGCGCCGCCGATCAGCGTGCTGGCCGTCGGTGCGTCACCGAACACGGCCCATCCGAGCAGCGTGGCCCACAGCAGGTCGAGGAACTTGGCCCCCTGGGTGGCCGAGATGTCGGCGCTGCGGAACGAGCGGGTCAGGCAGTAGTGGCCCGCCGAGCCCAGCACGCCGCAGATGGTGAAGCCCACCCACTGCGCCGCGCTCGGCCATTGCCACACGGATGCGGCCAGCGGCAGGCTGAACAAGGCCACGCTGATGGACTGCCAGACGACGATGACGCCGGCCGAGTCGGTGCGGGTCAGCGCCTTGGTCAGCAGGAAGGACGCGGCGAAGACCGGTGCGGACGCCAGCATCACCAGATGCCACCAGCCGCCTTGGCCCGACAGGCGCGGGCCGAGCACCACGAGCACCCCGAGCAGGCCCACGCCGCTGGCCACCCAGTGCTCGCGGCGCATCGGCTCGGACAGGAAAATCGCTGCGCCGATCAGGATGAAGATCGGCGCGGTGAAGCCGATGGCCGTCATGTCGGCCAGCGGGATGCGGGGCAGCGCCAGATACCACAGCACCAGGCCGACGGTGTGCACCGCGCCCCGCACGAAATGGGCGCCGACGCGCGGCGTGCGGTAGACGGCCATGCCGGCGCGGGCCACCAGCGGCAGCATCACCACCAGTCCCAGCGCATAGCGCAGGAACTGCGACTCGTAGGGGTGCAACTGCAGCGACAGCTCGCGCGCGGTGGCGTTGAGCACGCTGAACAGCAGGCCGGCCGAGGCACTCCAGGCCAGGGCGCGCCGGGTCGCGCTCCAGCCCTCGAGCCGCCGGCACAGGGTCAGCCAGGCCTGCCGGGAGCGGCGGACGAGCGGTGATGACGACGGGTCGGCGCTGTCCGCGGGCATGCCGGACCAGCATAGCATCGGCGGGCGCTGCGCCCTGCTCGGTGCCGCGCCGGTCACGAACCTGGGGATTGACCTCCACCCGGCGGCCCCGACGCGTCGCATGGCGCACAACGCCGGTTGACAGGGTGTCGTCGTTGCGCCCAGCATCGCCGGGTCCCCAGCCGTGGCGGCCCCCCCGCCCTGCCGCCGATCCATGCTGAGATTCCGAACCCCCACCGGTGTCTGCGTCCTGTGCTCGTGGAGCGACGACGTCCAGGGCCGGCGCTCGTTCGATCCACCCGATCGCACGAGAATCCTCACCTGGCTGCGCAGCTTCCAGCACGACGCGGTGGCGATGTCGGTGCTGCGGCTGGCGGCGCGCGACCATGGCCGCATCCGCGGCCTCGGCCATCACGACGACCGGCGCACGCTGGAGCACCTGGCGCACCTGATCGAGACCGGCTGGATCCGCATCTACCTCGACGGCGCCGTCGACCAACCCGGTGGTGGCGGCGGCGGCGGTGGCGACAAGCCGCCGCCTCCTCCCCCGCCCCCTCCTCCGCCACCGCCGCCCCCGCCGCCGCCACCTCCGCCGCCACCTCCACCGCCCCAGAAGGGCAACCTGCTCGTCGAGGTCTTCGACGACAAGGGTGTCTTCATCACCGAGGAGGTCGAGATCAAGGCCAGCGGTCCGCAGGACCTGCAGACCAAGACCAAGGCCGGTTCGCACACCTGGAGCGGCGTCGAGCTCGGCACCTACAGCGTCACCGTCACCGCACCCAAGGACTTCTTCGAGACCGACGCCGAGAGCACCTCGTCGACGCCGGTCCCGGCCGGCGGGACCGGCAAGGCCAAGGTGGTGTTCAAGCCCATCGTCAACGTCGTCACCCCGAAGATCGAGGTCGAGTACAAGGTGGTGCTGCTCGACCGCGGGATGTCGGCGCACCAGCCTGGCGGCGAGGACAAGATCGTCGCCGACAACGTCACCTACATCCAGGTGTCGGCCAGCGAAAGCACCGGCAAGCCGCCCTACAAGGGCGCCGGTGGCACCTTCGAGGCCAGCCCCGCCAACGTCGAGGTGTTCAAGGACGAGGCCTGCACGCAGGCGCTCGCCGGGCCCATCCCCACCAAGGACCTGTTCGCCGGCCCGGTGAAGCTGTTCCTGCGCGCCAAGACCGCCGGCAAGTTCACCGCCAAGCTCACGATGGACCCGTCGGGCGACGGTCGCGTCCAGGTGCAGGGACCGGCCACCGAGGAGATGGGCGTCGTCGAGCTCAAGATGGTGGTGCACGAGCACGACATCCCGTCCCTCGAAGGCCAGACCCTCAATCCCGACACCGAGCCACCGTCCAAGTACCACGACGAGCTGGTCAAGAAGAAGCTGCCCGACCAGATTGCGCTGACCGACGCGAGCAAGATTGACCCCGGACGCCTGCTGCATGTTCAGAACGCCGGCCACCATGGACGCGCCAAGGTGATCGTCTCCAAGCTCGATGCCGGCCAATGGCCCGGGGGCACGGACGACTATCTGATCACGCTGGGCAGTGCCGGCAAGGGCAGCCTCAAGGTGCACGGCAAGGAAGTCGACGACGCCATCATTTCGCCCGCGACGTTCAAGGTCGTCGCGCTCAAGGCCAAGGAGCAAGTGGTGTGGATCGAAGGCGGTGCCGTCGGCGAGACGCTGCGTGACTCGCGCCTCGAACTCGGACTCGACCGCGCAGCCGGCGGCCTGGCGCACAAGCCCAAGGGCAAGGGCGACTTCGCCTGCTTCGGCGTGGTGCAGATCGCCGAACTGGCCATCAACTACACCAAAGCCGCCGACGAGCATCTCGAGTGGGACGAGGCCCAGAAGCGCTACTACATCAACCTCAACCGCAAGGGCGACCCCGACGGCCGCAAGCTCAAGTTCAAGGCCAAGCTGCACGCCAAGCTGGCCGGCGTGCCCCTGCGCTTCATGCTGGCGCCGGACAAGGACAACACCAAGGCTGCCAACTGGAACATCGACTTTCCCTCCAATGGCAAGAGCGCCGGTGCGGCCGTCAAGTGGAAGGACGTTCCGGCCGCCTTGAAGCACCTGGACAAGACCAACCGCCAGCGCCTGCTGCACCTGAAGGCCGCGACCGACGCCAACGGCGAGGCCGAGATCGAGTTGCAGCTCTCGCGCTGCGGCGGAGACAAGTTCCACCCCGGCGTCTACATCGAACAGGACCCGCACCTGTGCAAGTACGTGCACGGCCATGCCACCCTGGCCAAGCGCGAGCCTCGGTTCGCCAAGGTGACGCCGGTGCAGGTGTGGCGCAAGGCCTTCTATCAGACGACCCGGCCCAAGGACACGGCGATGCCGTCCATGGGCGGGTTCGACGCCAGTCAGCGCAAGGTCTTCTTCGAGCCGCTGGAGACAAGCGTCAAGCAGATGGACGCGTCGGACTTCCCCGCCACGCCTTACCGGCCGAGCTGGCAGTTCAATGTCGACGACGACGACACCCTGCTGTTGAACATCGGCGACGCCAACATCAACCCAGCGATGGCACTGTTCGTCGCCGAGGCCAAGGACACCGCACCCAAGTTCCACGTGATCGCCTGCGACGAGCAATACGACACCACCGAGCGAAGCGTCAACATCGTCACCAACGCCCAGAACGTGGTTTTCAACGCCGCCAACAGCGGCCCGCGCGAAATCACCTTCACCGCGCCCAACGTCGACAACGGCAGCCTGACCATCGTCGATCCGCCTCTGCAAGGTGGCGCCCTGATCGCCAGCGGCACCTGGCAGCAGTTCGAGATCGTCGGCGGTGCGCCGGTGGCCGGCGTGACCTCGCCACTGCCGGCCGCCAGCGTGCAGGTTCTGAAGACACGCACCGACAAGAACCGCGCCCAGGTTTCGCCCCCACCCGGTGCGGTGATCGATGCCACCCACCACATCGTCGTCACGCTACAGTTGCAGGGCGCGCAAGGCAGCTTCCTGGGTTGGCGCCCACGCAATACCGTGGCCACGGTCGCCAAGGTCAGGGGACGCCCTGCATTCGACGTGCAGGACACCGTGGCGCACGAACTCGGCCACCTCGTCCACATGACCCGCACGACCAGCATCGCCGGCATCCCGGACCACCCCTTGTTCTACGAGCGCCGTGGAGGCCAGGGGCCTCATTGCTCGTTCGGTGCCAAGTTCAAGGCCAGTGGCAAGCCACCGATCCTGGATCCGACCAAGCCGACGATGCGCGACGCGCTGGGGCACGGCAACGGCACGTATCGCGAGGGCGAGTGCATCCTGTTTGCCGCCGGTCGCCCGCACAAGCTGGAATGGTGCAAGCATTGCGCACTCGAGTTCATCTTTTCCGACCTGTCGAAGTTCAATTGATCGGTCCCGTCATGCCATGTCGCGAACCACCCTGCCCCCGTTGCGCGCGTCGGCAGCGGCGATGTGCGCCGTGCTGTATCTGGGGTGCGCCGCCGCACAACCGACCGCAGCCGCCCGAGGCGAGGTCCGTCGAGCCATGCTGAACCAAGCGATTGCCGAGCTGCCGGACGAGGTCTACCTGCGCCGTGATGCAGCCGCCACTCGTGCCCTGGCTCCGCAGGCAGCCGCCAGTGGCTTCGACGGCCTGGTGCTGGGCGCCCCGCGGCGAGTGGATCTGCGCACCCACCCCCAGTTTTCGGCCCTGCTGTTGACCGCACGGTCGGCGCGCCGCGCGCGGGAGGTGGACTGGCACGCCAATGCCATGCTGCTGGCGGTAGACGTGGCGCGCGGCGATGTGGCTGCGGGTCCGCTGAATCCTCCGCCGGAAGACAAGATCCGCGAGCCCGAACGAGCCCGCACACCAGCGACGGTTGCCGCCATCGACCCGTCGCTCGAGGCCTTGGGCGAAGGACGGACTGCTGGCCTCGTTTGGCTGAATCTGCCCGACCAGGTGGCCCTGCCTCGCCGCAGTGCGAGGCTGGCGCTGCGCGTGATCGAGTTCGACCAGGTCTCCAACGCCAGCATCGTCGACATGATCACCGGAGGCCCGGTGGAAGGTGAGCTGTCGGCCGCCCTCGCACTGGCAGCCGCCGAGCGCTGGCAACTTCCCGAGAGCCAGACGGGCTTGGCGCTCGGCAAGATGCCCCCGAGCGCATCGTCACCCAACGCGGGTCTTGCCGCGACCTGGGGACCGCGCGTCGGCGCATCGCGTCCGCTGAAAGTGGCGTTGCGCGTCGAGCTGGCCCGCCAGATGCTGGTGCAGGCTGCGCCGCCGACAGCCCGGACGTCGCCGGTCGCGTCGACCCCGGCAGCCGTCGTCAGGGTCACCGTGCTGGCCGTCGTCAAGGACGCGGCGGAGCCCTTCGTGGCCCAGGTCGACGTTCCGGTGTGGGCCGAACGCCCGCTTGCTGCCGGCGAGCTGGCGCCGGCCTTGTTCACCGCCGATCTCACGCGTTTGCTGCCTGCCGCGGCGTGGGACGGTCCGGCGCGGATCTATGTCCTGGCGGGCCGCTTCATCGCCGGCCCTCTGATTCCGCCCGCCTGACCCCGCGCCCCCCACCTTCGCTCGCGCGCCCGTGCACATGCCGATGGCGGCGCCACCGCTGCGGTGAAGTCGCTGCCATGTGGACGGCGCAAGCGCATGCGCCCGGAGAAAGGATCGGGCGCCAGCAGTCGTGACGCAGTTCACGACAGGAATTCACGTTACGTGAACAGCCGTAAGAAACCGGCCACCGGCAACGTCTGGTAGCGAATCGCGAACAAGCCCGTTCAGCATCGCAGTCCGCGGTGGCCCGGAAGGACTGCCACCGTCGATCCACGATGGGAGAACGGCATGGAGCGAGGGAGCCAAGGGTCGAGGAGGCCGGGCAGTCGGCTGGGACGTCGGCTGCTCAGGGTATTGCTTGCGCCGCTGGTGCTGACCGCCTGCGGCGGCAACGGCGAAGGCGGCGGCACGACCCAGATCGCAGACAGCGGCGATCGCGCCCGGGCACTGGCGATAGTGACGCGGGCAGCCGTCCTCGCAGGGACGGCCGTTGCCGACAAGCCCGCGTCGTACGACGAAGCCGCGCGCTTCGCCGGGCAAGCCACGTTCGGGCTGACGACGGACCTGCTGACCCGGCTCAACCAGGTGGGCTACAGCGCCTGGATCGACGAACAGATAGCGCTGCCGGCCACCTCGCACCGCCTGGCCTGGGAGGCCAAGGACGCTGCCATCAAGGCGGCCGACCCCAACTCGGGCGCCGGTGAGGAGCAGATCTTCGAGTCGTTCTGGCAGCAGGCCGTCACCGGGCCTGACCAGTTGCGCCAGCGCGTGGCCTATGCCCTGTCGCAGATCTTCGTGATCTCGCTGGTCGACGGCTCGGTGGGCTCCAATCCGCGCGCGGTGGCGGCCTGGCTGGACATGCTGGGCGACAAGGGCCTGACCAACTACCGCGAGCTGCTCGAGGCGGTGTCCTTGCATCCGATGATGGGCTTGTACCTGTCCCACCTGCGCAACCAGAAGGCCGACCCACGCACCGGCCGCGTACCCGACGAGAACTACGCGCGCGAAGTGATGCAACTGCTGTCGATCGGCCTGGTGCAGCTGCAGCCCGACGGCACCCCACGTCTGGACGCCAGTGGCCGACCCATCGAGACCTACGGCCCGGCCGACATCAGCGGCATGGCGCGCGTGTTCACCGGCTTCAGCTGGGCCTGCCCCGCCTTCCCCAGCAACGGCTGCTTCTTCTCGGGGTCGTCCAACGGCCAGTCGGATCCCGACCGGACGTTCAAGTCGATGCAGGGCTACCCGCAGTTCCACAGCACCGAGGAGAAGCGCTTCCTGGGCGTCACGATCCCGCCGCAGACCGTGGCCGACCCGGCCGCCAGCCTGCGTGTGGCGCTGGACACGCTACACAACCATCCCAACACTGGTCCCTTCATCGGCAGGCAGCTCATCCAGCGCCTGGTGATGAGCAACCCCAGCCCGGCCTACGTGGCGGCGGTAGCGGCAGCCTTTGCCAACAACGGCGCCGGTGTGCGCGGCGACATGAAGGCCGTCATCAAGGCGGTGCTGCTGCATCCCGAGGCACGCCGCGTGGCCACGCAGGCCGGCAAGGTGCGCGAACCCGTGCTGCGACTGGCGGCCTATCTGCGCGCCTTTCCGCACCAGTCCGACACCGGCCTCTGGCGCGTCGGCAACACCGACAACCCGGCCAGCTCACTGGGCCAGACGCCGCTGCGATCACCGTCGGTGTTCAACTTCTACCGTCCCGGCTATGTGGCGCCGGGCTCCCTATCCGGCGCCGCGGGCCTGGTGGCGCCCGAGCTGCAGCTGGTGCACGAAACCAGTACCGCCGGCTACGTGAACTTCATGCGCGACAACGTCGCCAGCGGCGTCGGCCGCTTCAACGGCACGGTCAATGGTGTGGTGTTCAACCGGCGCGACGTGCAGCCCGACTTCAGCGCCGAGCTGGCGCTGGCCGACAACGCGCAGGCACTGACCTCGCGCGTGATCACCAAGCTGATCTCGGGCTACGTCACGCGATCGCTGGCGACCACGGTCGCCGGCGCGGTGGCGTCCATCACGATCCCGGCGCCCAACGGTCGCAACCAGGCCCAGATCGACGCGGCCCGGCGAGCCCGCGTGAACACCGCGGTGCTGCTGGTGCTGGTGTCGCCCGAGTTCCAGGTCCAGAAGTAGCGCGAGGTTGCAGCCATGAAGACACTCACCGCATTCGACGCCTCGCGCCGCACCTTCCTGCGCCAGGCCGGCGTGTACTCGGCGCTCACCGGAGCCGCCGCGCCGCTGGCGCTGAACCTCGGCGCATTGGGCAGCGCCGCGGCGCAGACCGCCGGCGACTACAAGGCCCTGGTGTGCCTGTTCCTGTTCGGTGGCAACGACACCTTCAACATGGTGCTGCCGACCGACGCCGCGTCGTGGAGCGCCTACACCAGCACGCGCAACCAAGCCCCCGAGTCCATCGCCTTGCTGGCCCCGGGCACACCGCCGCTGCCCGGCGCCGACCCCGGCACGCCGGACCGCCTGGGCGGCGTGCTGCCGATCTCGCCGACGCGCCCGCAGGGCCGCAGCTTTGCCCTGCATCCGCTGATGGGCACGCTGCAGTCGATGTTCGACAGCGACCGCCGGCTGGCCGTGGTGTCCAACATCGGCCCGCTGATCGTGCCCACCACCAAGGCCCAGATCGGCAGCGTGCCGCTGCCGCCGCAGCTGTACTCGCACAACGACCAGCAGAGCACCTGGCAGGCCCTCGGACCCGAGGGCACCACACTCGGCTGGGGCGGACGCATGGGCGACCTGCTGGCCGCGGCCAACACGCGCACCGTGTTCACCGCGATCTCGGCCTCGGGCAACGCGGTGTTCCTTTCGGGCAACCTGATCCGGCAGTACCAGGTCAGCGGCAGCGGCCCGATCCGCCTGGGCACCGATGGCGCCGGCCGGGTGTACGGCTCCACGACCGTGGCCGCGGCGCTGCAACGCCTGACCTCGTCGGCCCGATCGGGCAACCTGCTCGAGCTGGACATGGCCACGATGGGCCAGCGCACCATCAGTGCCGAGGAGACCTTGCGCAACGCGCTGCGTCCGGCCAGCGATCCGGCCTTCGGCACACCGCCGGCCAGCGGCAACTACAACCCGCAGGCCGATCCCAAACTGCAGTACGACAACCCGCTGAGCGGTGCACGCAGCTTCAATGCCGTGGCGCAGCAGCTGCAGATCGTCGCGCGCCTGATCGACGCCGGCATCGCCGGCAGCACGGGCGCGCGGCGACAGGTGTTCTTCGTCAGCCTCGGCGGCTTCGACACGCACGACCAACAGAACCGCGGGCACGCCGACCTGATGGCGCGGCTGGCGCAGGCGCTGCGCTACTTCGACACCACGCTCGGCGCCATCGGCGCCCGCCCGAGCGTGACCACCTTCACCGCCTCGGACTTCGGCCGCACTTTCACCAGCAACGGCGACGGCACCGACCACGGATGGGGTGCCCACCACTTCGTGATGGGCGGCGCCGTGCGCGGCGGCGACTTGTACGGTCGCTTCCCGGTGCTGGGCACGAAGAACACCACCAACAACAACTTCGACAGCAGCCCCGACCAGCTGGGCAACGGCTCGCTACTACCGGCCATCTCGGTGGACCAGCTCGGCGCTACGCTTGGGCGCTGGTTCGGGCTGAGTACGGCGCAGCTGCTGGACGTGTTCCCGAATCTCGCCAACCACGATGCGAGCGTGCGGGATCTCGGGTTCATGGCCTGACCCGCGGTCGGCCAATCTGCCTTTCTCAACGACCAGGCCCCGAGGGGCGGTAGGAGGTTCGAATGACCATCACGTCGCGTTGGCACCGATGGGTGCTGGCAACTGTCTTGGTGTGGGCTGGCGGCGCGGCGCATTCGGCGTTGACGGTGTACACCTCGCAGGCTGCGTTCCTGAGTGCGGTCACTGGGCCGGGGGTCGACACCTTCGACGACTTGCCGCTCGATGCGGTGCCAGGCCCGTTGAACCGGAGTGCGGGCACGTACGACTATGTCGCGACCACCGGCACGCAGGGCTTCTTCGGCGTGGGTGACCCCACGGATGTCTGGTTGTCGACCGACACTTCCACCGATGCCGTCCTGTTCAGCGGCTTCGGTGCCGGCGTCGACGCCATCGGTGGGTTCTTCTTCGGCACCAACCTGTTCGGATCCGTGTTCGCCGGCCAGGGGATCCTGCTCGAGGCGACCGATGACGAAGGCGTGCTGTCCCACACGCTGTTGGGCGCGTCCGCCAGCTCGTTCATCGGATTCGTATCGGACAGCGCACTGATCTCCTTGCGGGTCACCGCCTCGTCGGCGGATGGCAGCAACGTCTGGCCCACGATCAACGAACTCATCCTCGCCGCGGCCAACGACGGTGGCGGCGGGCCGACCGTGCCCGAGCCGACGTCGATGGCCCTGGCTGTCCTCGGTCTGGCCGGGTTGGGCGTAGGCCGATGGCGCCGCGCGGGCGCAAGCCGCTGATACTGGTTTCGCCGGCCGTAAATGAACTCGGCCACAGGCCGGCGAGCAGACAACTACGCACACGCGTCGTCACGGATTCTGAGCGCGGCCCTACTGCCCGTTCGCCGCGACCACGGGCTCAGGCGCGGCACCGGCGGCCAGCTAGACAGCCCGCCGCGCTACCAATCCCAGACGCTCAGCCGGCCCTGCGTCAGGTAGTAGACCTGGTCGTCGATCTGCAGGCTGCGGTCGGTGCTCATGTCGCTCCAGCCCGGCGGCAGCACGGTGATCAGCGGCTTGCTCGACAGCGTGCGGGCCGTCAGGTCGACTTCCAGGCGCTGCAGCCCCTGCTGCATCAGCCCGCTCAGCGGCTGGTACAGACCGAGCGGCATCGAGATGCGCACGACGTGGCCGCGCGTCAGCATCGTGATGCCGTGGCGCGAGTAGTCCAGGCCCGAGACGCTGCCCCGCTCGCCGAAGCTCTGCGCGGCCAGCTGGCGCGGGTGGGCGGCATCGGCGACATCGAACAAGGCCACCTTGACGCCCTGCAGGCGTCCCTCGTCGCTGGCGTCCTTGCCCACGCCAAGCAGCAGGCCACCGTCCAGCGGGAACAGGTAGTCCGAGAAGCCCGGCATCGTCAGCTCGCCCACCGCACGCGGGTCGGCCGGGTTGGACAGGTCCAGCACGTACAGCGGATCGACCTGGCGGAAGGTGACCAGGTACGCCCGGTCGCCGTAGAAGCGCACGCCGTAGATCTGCTCGCCGGGCTTGCCGAGTGAGGCCGGACGTTGGGTGTTGGGCAGGGTCGAGACCAGCTGCAGGCTGCGGTCGCTGCTGCGCTCGCGCAGGATGCTCAGCGTGGCCGGCGAGGCCGGCTTGGTGCCGAGCGCGTCGGTCGGCGTGACCCAGCCGGTCTCGCCGGTGAAGGTCAGCACGCGCAGGTCCCCCCCGTGCTCGCTCATCCGGTAGGACTTCTTCTCGTTGTCCCAGCCCAGGTGGCCCCTGACCTCGCCGGATCCGCGATAGTCGATGGCCGCGCCGGAGACCGCGAACTTGTGGATGTCGGTGCGCGCGTCGGGCTGGTAGGCGATCAGCGTCTGCAGGGTCTGCACCTCGTAGCGGCTGGTGGCCAGGTAGATGCTGGCCGGTGACATGTACAGCGCCTCGGTGCCGCCGATGAAGCAGCGGCTGCTGCGCGAGAGCGTCGGCGAGCCGAGGTCGAAGGCCGTGATGGTGGTGACCTGCAGGTCGAGCGAGGCATTGGCCGGCTGCACGTAGCAATCGGTCTCGGTGACCAGCGGCACCGGGTCGGCCCGACCGATGCGGATCTTCGGCAGCATGTCGGTGACGTTCAGCCTGGCCAGCTCGGCCTCGCGCTCGGCGGCGGTGGCCGTGGCCGGCAGCGCCTCGTAGGCGAATTGCGGCCCGTGCGTGCTGACCACGTAGAGCATGCGGCCGATCTGCCGCGTGCCGATCAGCCGCCCGTCGATGGTGACACGGTCGGCCAGGGCGGCGCGCGACGCGTCGCTCACATCCACCATCTGCAGCTGCACGCGGCTCTGCAAGATCGTCGGGCGGTACGGCAGGATGCAGAAGATGTCGTTGGACGGCGGGCAGTACGGGATGCCGACCGTCGCGTCGTTGACTTCGCCGATCACCACCGCGCGGCCGACGTCGGCGGCCAGCAGCATGCCGTGGGTCAGCGCGTAGGTGTCGGGCTCGGGCAGCAGGTCGAGCTGCGAGGCCGCCTGCAGCTGGCCGTCGCTGCCGCGCAGGTGCAGGCGCATCTGGGCGTACGGCATGCCCTTGTCCGACTGCACCGACGGGGCCAGCGTGACGATCAGGTTGCCCTCGGATTTGATGAGGTCGTCCTCGTCGACGCCGGCCTCCTGCACCGTGGTGCCCGAGCGGGTGACCGTGCCGCTGGCGGTGGTGGCCACCGCCAGCCAGGGCGGTGCGAGGTCGACGGTGTAGTCGATCACGCCGCCCGGGTTGGCTTCCCGTTCGGCCTGCCGGGCGCGCAGCTTGTCCTTCACGTAGGCCTGCAGTTCACCGGGCCGCGAGGCCGCCAGCGCCGAGGCGTTGCGCACGCTGGTGTCGGGCACGCTGGCGCCGCCGCCTCCGCAGCCGGACAGTGCCGCGGCCAGCAGCACCGCGCCGGCCGCCGGCCACCAAAGGGACCGCGCCGTGCCTGGGGGCCGGCGTGCGGCACGCTGCCTGCGCAGCGCGAGGGGTCGGGTGCTCATCGATCGCTCCTGGAAAGTCGTTGAACGGCGTCGTCGTTTGTGGGACAATATCCCACGCATCACGACGTGTCAAGCTCCACGCCATGTCCACCCGCCCCCGCATCGTGCTCGCCAGCGTGCTGGCGGTGCTGCGTCCGCTGGTGCGGCTGCTGGTGCGCAACGGCGTCACCTACCCGGCCTTCGCACAGTCGCTCAAGCGTGTGTTCCTCGAGGCCGCGCGGGCCGAGCTGGCCGGGCGCGGCATGGCCCAGACCGACAGCGCGGTCACCTTGCTGTCGGGCGTGCACCGGCGCGACGTGCGCCAGCTCAGCCGGGGCTCCGCGCCCGGCCCCGCACCCGCCGCCGACGAGCCCCTGAGCCAGGCCGCGCAGGTGGTGGCGCGCTGGTTGAGCGACCCGGCGTGCCTCGACGACGCCGGCCGCGCGCGCGCGCTGTCGCGCGGCGAGTTCGATGCCCTGGTCGCCGCGGTCAGCTCGGACGTGCGTCCCCGCGCGATGCTCGACGAGCTGCTGCGCCTGCAGGCGGTGCACGACGGCGACGACGGCATCGTGCTGGCCGACGACGGCTTCGCGCCGCGCCACGGCTACGACGAGACCGCCGCGCTGTTCAGCGCCAACCTTCGCGACCATGCCGCCGCGGCGGCGGCCAACCTGGAGGGTGAGCGCGACCTGCTGGAGCAGGCCATCTTCGTCGACCAGATCAGCGAGGACTCGGCGCGGCGGCTGCACCAGGTGGCGGTGCAGGCCTGGAAGCAGGCCTTCAAGACCGTGATGCGCGAAGCCCAGCAGCGCTTCGACGCCGACGCCGCCCTGCCGGTGCCGCAGCGCCGGCACCGCGCGCGCTTCGGCGTCTACTACTTCAGTGATCGGGAGGACACACCTTGAAGCCCTCAGGACTTCGACCCCTGCTGCTGGCCGTCGCGGCCGCGGCGTCCGTGCTGGCCGGCTGCGGCCCGGGCGTCGGCGGCACGGGCACCGGCAAGGGCTACGCCTTCATCGCCGTCTACCAGGCCACCGCCACGCCGCTGTGCGGGGCCGCCTTCGCCGCGTCGCTGGACTGCGCGGTGGTCGGCACCACCCAGCCCGGCGACCCCGCCATGGGACTCTACGAACAAGGAACCGGCGCCGTGACCTTCGTCGACGACCCCGCGATACCGGCCACCACCATGCGCGTGGACGCCAACAGCGTCGAACTCGACGTGCCCTGCCGCACGCTGCACTTCAGCGGCGACTGGGGCATCGCCGCAACCGGCGATGCGCGCTTCTTCGGCGTCTACACCGACCCGACCCTGCGCGATGGCGCCGCCGCCTCGCTGCAGGTGCAGGACCTGGGGTCACCGGGCCAGCCGGTGCTCGGTGTCACGCTGCGCGACGTGGCCGGCCGCGTGCTGTACGGGCCGGTGCGGCTGCAACGTTCGACCGCAGCCGCCACCACACCGGCTTGCTGAGCCCGCGGCGCGACGACCGGCGCGACACCGGCCGCGTTGGGCGGGCCCGCGCCGCGCCGGGTTCAGCCCTCGCGCGTGAAATCGCGCTCGGGCCCTCGCGAGGCTCGCGGGACCTTCCGGGCCCGCAAGTCCATGCTCAGTCCTTGGTCACGCCGGCCTCGCGCAACAGCGTTCCGTACCGTGCATGTTCGGCAGCCACGAAAGCGCCGAAGGCCTTGCCGTCCATCGTGTTGAACGGCGTCTGCAGCTGCACCAGCAGCTTGCGGAAGCCTTCCGAGGCCACCCCGGTGCGGCAGGCATTCTCCAGCGCGGCCAGCGCCGGCGCCGGCGTGCCCTTGGGCACCGCCAGCCCGCCCCAGACGTCGAAGCTCAGCGCCGGGGCCCCCTGCTCGGCCAGCGTGGGCAGCGACGGGTACTCGGCCAGCCGCTTGCTGGCCATCAGGCCGAGCGCGCGCACGTCCTTGGCGTGCGTGGCCAGCACGGCGGTGTGACTGACGAAGGCCGCCACGTCGCCACGCAGCAGGCTCAGCATGTTGTCGGCATCGCCCTTGTGCGGGATGTGCGTCATCTGCACGCCGGCCGCCTTGCCCAGCGCCACCATCGCCAGGTGCGGGATGCCGCCGATGCCCGACGAGCCGTAGTTCAGCTTGCCCGGGTTCTGTCGCGCCCAGTCGAGCAGGTCGTTGACCGTCTTGAAGGGCGAGTCGGCGCGCACGATCAGCGCCTGGGGGTTCGCATACACCAGGCAGACGTAGTCGAAGGAGTCGACGCCGTAGGTGAGCTTCTGCAGATGGGTCTGGGTGGCCAGCGGCCCCACCGGCAACATGCCCAGCGTGTAGCCGTCCTTCGGCGCCGTCGCCACCTTGGTGGCACCCACCGTACCGCCGGCGCCGGCGACGTTGAGGATCACGATCGACTGACCGCCCAGCGACTTGGACATCTCCTGCGCCAGGCCACGCGTCATCTGATCGGTGGACCCGCCGGCGCCGAACGGCACGACGATGCTGACGGCGCGGTCCGGAAAGTCGGCCGCCATCGACGGTGGCGCCGACAGCGTCGACAGCGCCACGCCGGCCCCGACGAGCCATTGATGCAGGGTGGTTGGGGGCTTCATGGGCGGTGCTCCGTGGGGTGGGGTGGGGTGGTGTCGTGTGGACCGAGTCGGCATCAGGCCGGCGGCGTGCCGGTGGGCCCGTGGCCGGTGACGAAGTCGTTGCCGGCGCGATCCTGGCCGCGCACCAGCCACAGCGGGCGGTGGCGGTAGTTCATCAGCGGCGACTCGCGCGCCGCGTACGCATTGGCCGGGAAGTCCGGGTCGCGCACGTAGCGCGTGGCCGCCGGCATGTAGCGGATGGCGTAGTCGGCACGCCGGCGCGCCGAGCGGTTGGCCGCCGAGCCGTGCACCAGGTACACGTCGTGCAGCGAGATCTGTCCCGCCTGCAGCACGTCGTCCCGCGCCTGGCTCTCGTCCACCGCCGGCAGCTGCTGGCGCAGCGCGACATGCCGCTCGGTGACGAATTCGTGGCGCACCAGCTGGCGGTCGCGGTGCGAGCCGGGGATGTAGCGCATGCAGCCGTTGTCGGGCAGCGAGTCGTCGATGGCCACGCGCACCGTCACCGTGGCCAGCGGGTCCAGCGGCCAGTATTGGCCGTCCTGGTGCCAGGGCACCGCCATGCCGTCGCCGCCCGGCTTGCAGAACAGCTGGCTGCCCCACAGCACGATGTCGGGGCCGATCAGCTGCTCGACCATGTCGAGGATCTCGTCGAAGCGGCAGAAGTCCAGGAACACCGCGCTGCCGACCACCCGCGCCGACTGGCCCCAGGGGTTGTGCGCGCCCGACAGCTGCTCGGGGCGCACGTCGGGGTTGCGCGCGATGAGCTCGTCCACGGCATCGCGCAGGCGCTGCAGCCAGGCCTCGGGGATGCGGTAGTCGGGCACGACCAGCCCGTCGCGGTGGTAGCGGGCTACTTCCTCGTCGCTCAGGCGCACCCGGCGCGCCGACGCCGGACGGGCCTCGATCGGTCGGGCGTCCGCGGTGTCCATCGATGGGTTCATGGGCAGGCTCCTCGTGCGGCGGTATCAGGCCATGCCCTGGCCGCCGTTGAGGTCGAGCGTCACGCCGGTGACGAAGGACGCATCGTCGGAGGCGAAGAAGGCCACGGCCGCGGCCACGTCCTCGACCTCGCAATGGCGCTGCAGCGGGATCTCCAGGCGCACCCGCTCGCGCTCCGCGGGCGTGCGGCGTTCGGTCCACAAGCGCTGCGTGCGCTCGGTCATCACCACGCCGGGGCAGATGCAGTTGACGGTGATGCCCTGCGGCCCGAACTCCATCGCCATCTGCCGCGTCAGCGAGGCGATCGCGCCCTTGGCGGCGGCGTAGTTGGCGCCGGCGATCAGGCTGCCGAAGCGTCCGGCCTTGGACCCGAAGTTGACGATGCGCCCACGCCCCTGTGCCGCCATCGCCGGCAGCACCGCGCGGCTGGCCCACACGGCGCCCATCACGTTCAGGTCCATCACCCGGCGCCAGTCGGCGTCGCTCTCGTCGAGGAAGCGGTACGGCGTGTGCAGCGAGCCGCCGGCGTTGTTGACCAGCACGTCGATCCGCCCGGCGGCGCCGACGATCTCGCCGATCCCCTGCGCCACGTCGTCGGCGGCGGCCGAGTCCATGCATCGCGTGTGCACCTTCAGGCCGGCCGCGTGCAAGGCCGCGGCGGCCCCCTCCAGCGCCGCCGTGTCGCGGTCGGTGATCCACACCGTGGCGCCTTCGGCGGCCAGCCGCGCCGCGGTGGCCAGGCCGATGCCGCGCGCGGCGGCGGTGAGCAGCGCCACGCGGCCGGCGAAGCGGTGGCAGCCGCGGGCGAGGTCGCCCTGCAGCACCACGGGGTCGTCGACGTGGATGGTTCCGGTGTCACTCATGCCAGGCCCCCCTGCTCAGCTCATCCAGGTGCCGCCATTGACGTCCAGCGCGTGCCCGGTGACGTAGCGCGCCGCGTCCGATCCCAGCCAGCGCACCGCGGCGGCCACTTCGTCGGGCGTGCCCAGGCGCTGCAACGGGATGCGCGCGGCCAGCTCGGGCCAGCGCTCGCGCGGGATCATCCGCCCCTCGATCGAGCCCGGCACCACGGCGTTCACGCGCACGCCGTCGGGGGCCAGCTCGATGGCCAGCGACTTCACCAGCGACAGCAGACCGGCCTTGGACGCCGCGTAGTGCGCCTTGGTCCCGCTGGCGCTGGCATTCAGCGCGGCATAGCCGGTGCGCCCGGCGCGCGAGGCGATCATCACGGCGCAGCCGCGCACCCGGCGCAGCGCCGGGATGGCCGCCTGGGCGACGAGGAAGGCCCCGGTGAGGTTGACCTCGAGGATGCGCCGCCATTCGGCGGGGTCGGTGCGCTCGATCGGTGCGGCCGGCGCGGTGATGGCCGCCGAGTGCACCAGCAGCGCCAGGCCGTGCGGGGCAACCGGCTCCATCAGCGCGCGGCAGGCCGCGGCGTCGGTGATGTCGCAGGCGACGAAGCGCACGCCGTCGGGCAGCGGCTCAACGGGCGGCCGCAGGTCGGCGATCCACACCTCGTGGTCGCTGGCCAGGGCCCGGACGCAGGCCCAGCCGATGTTGCTGGCGCCGCCGGTGACGATGGCCAGGGGACGCATGGCTGCGGTCAGTAGTCCGACACCGGCACGTGGCTGGCCGCGGGGTCGATGGCCACGTCGATCACCGTCGTGCGGCCTTGCCGCCCGGCTTCACGGGCGGCGGCGAGCGCATCGCCCAGCGCGCCGGCGTGGTCGACGCGCACGCCCTCGCAGCCCATGCCGCGCGCGATGGTGGCGAAGTCCAGCGCCGAGAAGTCCACGGCGATGTTGCGCCCCTTCATGTTGTCGCGCACCATGCCCAGGCCGCGGTTGTTGGCGACGATCACGGTAATGGGCAGCTGCTCCTGCACGCAGGTGGCCAGCGTGGCCAGTGTCATCGCGATGCCACCGTCGCCGATCAGGCAGATCACGTGGCGGTCGGGATGCACCAGGCGCGTGGCCACCGCCGCCGGCAGCCCCCAGCCCATGCCGCCGATGCCGCCGGGCGCCACCAGCTGCCCCGGCGTGCGCAGGCGCAGCTGGCTGGTGACCCAGATGCGGTTGTTGCCGGCATCCAGCACCAGCATGTCGGCCGGCGTGAGCGAGCGGTCGAGCACGCGCACGATGTCGGCGTAGTGCAAGGTGCCCGGCGCCGGGGTGCAGGGCGGGAGCACGCCGAAACCGTGGTCCTCGTTGTTGGCGGCGATCGTGCCCAGGCGCCCCTCGCGCCCGTGCTCGCCGAGGTCTTGTCCCCGCAGGGCCTCCAGCACGTCGCCGGCGTCGCCGGTGATCGCCAGCTCCACCGGCAGAACCCAGCCGGCGTGGCGGGGGTCGACGTCGACCTGCGCGATGCGCTGGCGCGTCGGGTCCAGCATGCCGGCGTCGCGGAAGCGCAGGTAGTCCGGGCCCAGGCTGGCGCCCAGCGCCAGCACCACGTCGGCGCGCGCGAGCATGCGATTGGCGCTCTTACTGCCCCAGGTGCCGAGCATGCCCACGGCCACCGGCGAGGTCTCGTCGATCACCGCCTTGGCGTTGTAGCTGGTGGCCACGGCGATGCCGGCGCGGCCGGCCAGCTCGGCCAGCAGCACACGGGTGCGCGGCGTCTGCGTGCCCTGGCCGGCGATGATCACCGGGGTCTTGGCCGATGCCAGCAGGCGCGCCAGGGCGCCCACGGCATCGGCATCGGGCCGGGCGGGCGTGTGGCGCAGGTAGCCTTCGCTCGGATAGAGCTGCTGGCGCGGGTTGTCGGGCATCTCGCGGCGGATGATGGGCGTCTTCATCACCAGGGCCGCCGGGCCCATGCGTGGCAGCTGGGCATGCTTGAAGGCCAGCTGCAGGCCGTACACCGCCTCGTGCGGCTCGGTGGCATAGGCGCAGTACTTGGTCATCGTGCCCAGCACCGTGCGGGCGTCGGCGGCGCCATAGTCGCCGGTCATGGTCTGGTACACGCCGTACATGCCGAAGCCGTCGTAGCACGAGGTGTCGGTCAGCACCACCATCGGCGAACCGGCGAACTGCGCCTCGAGGATGCCGAATGCGCCGGTCGTCGTGGCAAACGGCCCCTGGCCCATGAACACGCCCGGCCGGCCGGTGAGCTTGCCGTACACCTGGGCCATCACCGAGGCCGCCTGCTCGCTGCGCGTGAGCACCACGCGGAAGCGGTCGCGCACCGCGTAGAACTCGTCCAGCGTCCACGTGATGCCCAGCCCGGGCAACGTGAAGGCGTGCGTGGCGCCACATTCGAGCAGGGTGCGCACCAGCGCGTTCTTGGTCGTGGTCAAGCCGGTCTCCGCAGAATGCAAGCGCTTGCACGAAGAGTAGAGGTGATGCCCCGCAGGGGTCAAGACCGGGTTTCCACCGGTCGGCGCATGCGCTTGCAGGCGGCACTAAGATGCGCGGCGCGACATGGCCCGCCGCCCCACCCCATCCGCCCGCGCTGCCGCCGTCACCGGCCGGCGCGCGCCGGCTGCGCCACCCGCGACGCCGCCCGCGCCGCGGCAGCCCGTGCCGCCACGGCCGATGCCGACACGTCCGCAGACTGCCGCGACGCCCGCGGCGGACGCACCGCGCCGCCCGAGTTCGCTGGCCGACGTGGCGGCCCTGGCCGGCGTCTCGCCGGGCACGGTGTCGCGCGCGCTGGGACGGCCGGAGATGATCAGCGAATCCACCCGCCAGCGCGTGCTGGCGGCGGTGGACCGCCTGGGCTACGTGGCCAACGGTGCGGCGCGCGCGCTGGCGATGCGCAAGACCTTCACCGTCGGCGCCCTGGTCCCGCGCTTCGGCGGCTCGTCGTTCCCGACCCTGGTGCAGGCGCTCGAGAGCAGCCTGGCCGCCGAGGGGCTGACGCTGCTGCTGTCGGCGCCCGACCATGCCCGTGCCACGGATCCGCGCATCCTGCATGCGCTGATCGAGCGCGGTGTCGACGCGCTGGCGCTGCTCGGGGCCGAGCAGCCGCCGCAGGTGTTCGCGCTGCTGGCGGCGCACCGCATCCCGTTCGTGCTGCTGTGGGCCGAAGGCAGCGTGCAAGGCACCTGCGTGGGGTTCTCCGAGCAGGCGGCCGCCGCGCTCGTCGTCGACCACCTGGCCGACCTGGGTCATCGGCGCATCGGCTTCATCGGTGGCCGCACCGCCGACAACGAGCGCGCGCGGCGGCGCTTCCGCGGCCTGCTCGAAGCGGTGGCGCGGCGCGGCCTGACCCTGGTGCCCGGGGCCACCATCGAGACCGACTACGGCTTCCGCGAAGGCTTCGACGCGACGCAGGCGCTGCTGGCCGGCGGTGCGCCGATCACCGCGCTGGTGTGCGGCAACGACTACCTGGCCGGCGGCGTGCTGGCCGCACTCGACCAGGCCGGCATCGTGGTGCCCGCCTCGATGTCGGTGGCCAGCTTCAACGACAACGACTTTGCCGCCTACCTGCACCCGCCGCTGACGACGGTGCACGTGCCCATCCGCGAGATCGGCGAGGTGGCCGCGCGCCACCTGATCGACCGGCTGCGCGGCGCTTCGCCGGCCGCACCCGATCCGCTGCCGGTGACGCTGCGCGTGCGCGACAGCACGGGGCCCGCGCCACGCGCCCGGGCGCCGTCGCGGCGGCCCGGCTGACGGCCGGTCGGTCAACCGTCGCCGCTGCGCCGACGGACCTTGAAGGTGCCCATGCCCGTGGCCACCACGGTGCCCGCTTCGTCGTGCACCTCGGCCTCGCAGAACACCAGCGAACGGCCCGACTGGCGCACGCGCCCGGTGGCCTGCAGCCGACCCTGCCCGCCGCGCAGGAAGTTCAGGCTCATGTTGACGGTGACCACGCCCGACTCGGGGTGCAGGCTGCGCGCCGCCGAGGCCATCGCCACGTCGAGCATCGTGGCCAGGGCCCCGCCGTGCACGTCGCCGAAGTGGTTGCCGATCTCGGGGCGCGTCTGCAGCGCCACGCGCGTCTCGCCGCTGCCGAAGTGCTCGCCGCGGACCCCCACCAGGTCGAGGAAAGGCACCTCGACGCCGAAGAACTGACCCATGTCCCATCCCCTGCCCGCCGCCGCGCGACGCCCGCGGCGATTGTCGTGCAAGCGATTGCAGCCTGGTGGACGGCCACCGCCGCGGGCGATCGGCTGCGGGCCACAATCGCATCCCGCCCCGAGCCCCGAGCCGACGGCCCGACCCACCACCGAGGAGCCCATCGATGACCGCCATCCGTGAAGTCGCCAGCGGCCTGCAGTTCCCCGAGGGTCCCGTGGCGCTGGCCGACGGCTCGGTGCTGCTGGTCGAGATTGCGCGCGGCACCTTGAGCCGCGTCACGCCCGACGGCCGGGTGCAGGTGGTGGCCGATCTGGGCGGCGGACCCAACGGCGCGGCCATCGGCCCCGGCGGTGCGGTCTACGTCTGCAACAACGGCGGCTTCCGGTGGCATCGCGAGGCAGGCTCCGGTCTGCTGCGGCCCGTGGCCCAGGCCGACGACTACAGCGGTGGACGGATCGAACGGGTCGACCTGTCCACCGGCCGCAGCGAACGCCTGCTCGACCAGGTCGGCGAGCTGCCGCTGCGCGGTCCCAACGACCTGGTCTTCGCCGCCGATGGCGGCTTGTACTTCACCGACCTGGGCAAGGTGCGCGACCGCGACATGGATCGTGGCGGCGTGTTCCACGCGCGGCCCGACGGGTCGGCCGCGCAGGCGGTCGCGCGGCCGCTGACCACGCCCAACGGCGTGGGCCTGTCGCCCGACGGCAAGACCCTGTACGTCGCCGAGACCGAGGGCGCGCGCGTGTGGTCGTTCGAGATCACCGGCCCCGGCCAGGTGCAGCGCAAGCCCTGGCCGTCGATGCTCGGCGGCACGCAGCTCGTCGCCTCGCCGGGGGGCCACTACCAGCGCTTCGACTCGATGGCGGTGGATGCCTTCGGCAACCTGCTGGTGGCCACGCTGATCCACGGCGGGATCACCGTCGTGTCGCCCGACGGCGCCCTGGTCACGCACGTGCCGATGCCCGATCCCTACACCACCAACTGCTGCTTCGGCGGGCCCGATCTGCGCACCCTGTTCGTCACCCTGTCGGGCACCGGCAGGCTGGTGGCCATCGATGGCTGGCCGACGCCCGGCCTGCGCCTGAACTTCAACGCCTGACCTCACCTGCTTCGGAGGCACGATGAGCACCCCTGCCCGATCCGGCCGCCTGGCCGGCCGCACCGCCCTCGTCACCGGCGCCAGCCGCGGCATCGGCCAGGCCATCGCGCGGCGCTACGCCGCCGAGGGCGCCGACCTCTTCCTCGTCGCCACCGGCCTGGCGCAGCTGGCGGACACCCGGCTGCAGGCCGAGGCGCACGGTGCGCGCGTCGTGCTGCACGCCGCGGACGTGGGCGATCGCACGGCGGTGGAGGCGATCGTGGATCGCGCGGTGGCCGAGTTCGGCAGGCTCGACGTGCTGGTCAACAACGCCGGCGTCTACCACGCGTCGCCGCTGCTCGACATGGCCGTCGAGGACTTCGACCGCGTGATGCGCGTCAACGTGCACGGCGCCTTCCACGTGCTGCAGCTGGTCCTGCGCCAGATGCGCGCGCGGGGCAGCGGCAAGGTGGTCAACATCGCCTCCACCGCCGGCAAGTGGGGCTCGATGAACCAGAGCGCCTACAACGCCAGCAAGCACGCGCTGGTGGGGCTGACGCGCTGCGCCGCGCTGGAGATGGGCGCCTTCGGCGTCAACGTCAACGCCATCTGCCCGGGCTTCGTCGAGACCGACATGCTGCAGGCCTTCCGCGCGCATGGCCAGATCCTCGGCGTGCCGTTCGAGCAGGTGCTCGAAGGTGCGCGCGCCCGCGTGCCGATCCGCCGCTTCCTGCAGCCCGACGAGATCGCCCACCTGGCGGTCTACCTGGCCTCGGCCGAGAGCGACGGGATGACCGGGCAGACGCTGCTGCTCGACGGCGGCATGCTGATGGTCTGACCGTGGACGCACGGGCCCGGAGGGATCCGTGCGCCTCGCGAAAGCCGCAGCCTGATTTCACGGGCGACGGCTGAGCCCGGAAGGTGCGGACCCTGAAGGGGACCGCGCCCTTGGCAAAGGCCCGAGCGCGATTTCACGCAGGCGCCGCGCGCCGACCTTTGGTCAGGCCACCGCGCCCCGGCGCCCCTCGATCCACTGCACCGCCAGCACGAAGCCACCGAGCACCAGGCCGCCCAGGTCGGTGGCCCAGCCCGGCTTGATGAGCAGCAGCGCAGCCGCCACCAGCAGCGCGCGCTGCCACATGGGTGCCGGACGCAACAGGCAGCCGAACAGGCCCGCAGCGAGCAGCACCACGCCGACCACCGCGGTGATCGTCGCGTGCAGCGTGGTCCAGGGGTCGCCGATGGTCAGCAGCGCCGGCTCGTAGACGAACATGAACGGCACGATGTAGGCCGGCGCGCCGGCGCGCATCGCCGCCCATCCGGAGGCCCACAGGTCGGCCTTGGCCAGGCCGGCCGCGGCAAACACGGCCAGCGCCACCGGCGGCGTGATAGCCGACAGGATGGCGAAGTAGAACGCGAACATGTGCGCCGCCGGCGTGGCCGCGCCCAGCTTGATGATCGCCGGCACCAGCAGGGACACCATCACGATGTAGGCCGGCGTGGTGGGCATGCCCATGCCGAGGATGATGCCGGCCAGCGCCGTGAGCACCAGGGCCAGGATCAGCGAGTTGGCCGCCAGCGCGATGACCACCTGCGTGAAGGTGATGCCCAGGCCGGTGATCGTCACGCAGCCGATCACCAGGCCGGCGCAGGCACAGGCCATGGCCACCGCCAGCGTGTTGCGCGCGCCGTCGTGCAGCGCCTCGAGCACGCTGCGCCAGGTGATGCCGCTGCGCGTGCTGGCGCGCAGCAGGGCCACCGGCAGACAGGCCAGCGCGGCCACCAGCGCCGACAGCGGCGCCGAGTAGCCCATGAACAGGCCGACCAGGATCATCAGGATGGGGATGAACAGGTGCCCGCGCTCGGACAGCACGCGGCCCATGCGGGGCAGTTCGGACTTGGGCACGCCGGCCAGGCCGTAGCGCTTGGCCTCGAAGTGCACCGCGAAGAACACCGCCACGTAGTACAGCAGCGCGGGAATGGCCGCCCACAGCGCCACCTGCGCGTAGGGCACGGCCAGGAACTCGGCCATCACGAATGCCGCCGCGCCCATGATCGGCGGCATCAGCTGGCCGCCGGTGGAGGCCACCGCCTCGACCGCCGCCGCGAAGGGCGGGCGGAAGCCCGTGCGCTTCATCAGCGGGATGGTGATCGGCCCGTCGACCATCACGTTGGCCACCGCCGAGCCCGACACGGTGCCGAACAGGGACGAGCTGACCACCGCCACCTTGCCCGGGCCGCCGGCCTGGCTGCCGGTGAGCGCCATCGCGAAGTCCATGAACAGCTGGCCGGTGCCGCTGCGCTCCATGAAGGCCCCGAACAGCACGAACAGCATCACGTACGAGGCCGACACGCCGAGCGTGGAACCGAAGATGCCCTCGGAGCTGAAGTACAGCTGCTCCAGCAGCACCGGGAACTTCACCTGCGTGAACAGCCCCGCGTAGACCAGGAACACCCCCGCGGTGAGCGGCAAGGCCCAGCCGATGACCCGCCGCGTGCCTTCCAGCACGACGGCCACCGCCAGCACTGCCCACACCTTGTCGGCCAGCGTCAGGTCGTCGATGTAGATGATGCGGTTGGTGAAGTACTCGTAGTTCAGGAAGATGTGCAGCACCGCCCCCCAGCCGGCGGCCAGCCATGCCAGGTCGACGAGGCGCCAGGCCCACGAGCCCGTGGTGCGCAGCGGGAACAGCACGAAGACCAGCGTCAGCGCGAACAGCAGGTGCGTGCCGCGGAAGATCATCGCCTCCGGCGGGCCGAAGCCGGCCACCCACATGTGGTAGACCGACATCGCCACCGCGACGGCCGCGGCACCCCAGCGCAGGATGCGGCCGGTCGGGTCGACGGCCTCGTTCTCCTCCTTCATCGAGACTCCTGCTGCACGGAGGCCGGGGGGCGCCCGGGCCGATGGGTGACCCCGCGCCGCCGCGAGGTGGTCAGGGGATCAGGCACGGCGGACGATCCGCAGTCGCCGGGTGCCTGGGAGGCCGAGGGGCGCGGGCCGGACGGGGCCGGCCCGGCGGGCGCTCAGATGACACCCTTCTCCTTGTAGTACTTGGCCGCGCCCTTGTGCAGCGGCACGCCGATGTCGATGGCCATGTCCTTGGGCGTCAGGCCGCCGATGGCCTTGACCACCGCCGACATCGCGTCGACGTTCTCGGCCATCGCCTTGGTCATCTTGTACACGGCGTCCTCGGGCAGGTCGCAGGCGGCGACGATGTGCGTGGAGTAGCCGATCACCGGCACGTCCTTGTCCTGCTTGGGATAGGTGCCGGCCTTGATGATGAGCTTGTTGTAGCCGGGGTTGGCCTTCTTCAGCTCGCCCATCGTCTTGTCGTCCACCGGCACCAGGTGGATGTCGCGCGCGCTGGCCAGGTCCATCACCGCCGACGCCGGCGCCGTGGTGCCGAGCGTGAACACCTGGGCATGGCCGTCCTTCATCATCGACACCGCGTCGGTGTAGCCGGCCTGGAAGTTGGCCTTGGCGAGCGACCCGTAGTCCATGCCGTTGATCTTGAGGACCATCGCGGTCAGGATCTCGGCGGTGTTGCCCTTGGGCTGGGTGACCAGCGTCTTGCCCTTGAAGTCGGCGAAGGAGTTGACCTTGGCGTCGGCGCTGGCCACCACCTGGAAGTACTGCGGGTACAGGTTGGCCACCTGGCAGACGTTCTTGACCGCCTTGGGATAGGGCGCGCGGCCGGCCACGCCATCGACGGTGGTGCTGGAGTTGGCGAAGCCGATCTGCGCCTTGCCTTCGTCCACGCCCCGCACGTTGGCGATGCCGGCGCCCGGCGTCTGCTGGATCTGCAGGCCCGGAACGGCCTTCTCCCACATGTTCTTCAAGGCGCCGCCGAGCGGGATCCACGACCCGCCCTGCGGGCCGGTCATCATCGTGACCTGCTGGGCCAGCGCCGGGGTGGCAAGCAGCGCGGCGACGGCGGCTGCGGTGAGGGTGCGAGCAAGGGTCATGGCGGTCTCCAAGGGGGTGCGTGGCATGCCGGGCATGCCGGTACGGACCGCGAGTCTAGCCAGCCAGGGCGACGCCCGGACTCATCGATTGCCCGCACCCGCGTCGTCCCGGGGAGGTCCGAACCGCGGCCGTGGTTCGGACAGCCCGGCGGCCCGGCCGGATCCGGGCAATGCGCGGATTCAGCCCCCGCAGCGCGGCCGTCGCGGCATCGCCGGCGCCGGCGCGCAACCCTTGCGCTGCGGCACCCCGCCCCGTGGACGGCACGCGGTGCGGCCCCGGGGATCTACGGCTTCTTGGGCGTCTTGTACGCGGCTTCCTTCTGGAAGGGCTTCCAGATCGTCTCGAAGCCGACAAAACCCTTCTCGTTGGGTGGCATCTGACGCGTCGTGACGTAGGGCGTCACGCCGTCGGGCACCTTGGCGGGGGGCGGTTTGTGGTCGCTCATGGGTCTCCTCTTTTCGGGTGATGCAAGGACTGCAGTTCAGACGGGGATCAGACGGGTCTCAGTCGGGACGGGTCGATGTCGGCGCCTGCGGCGATGGCGCCGCCCGCCTTGATCTCCGCATCGGTGGCGTCGCGCACGGTCAGGATCTCGAGGGCGAAGACGACGATCCTGCCGGACAGCGGATTGTTGCCGTCGACGGTGAGCGTGTCGTCGTCCATGTGGGTCACCAGAAAGCTGCGCGTCTGCCCCTGGTCGTTCTCCATCAGGATCGAGGTGCCGATCTGCCGATACTGCTCGGGGACGTTTTCGAGGGCATCCGAGAAAACCAACGACTCGTCGCGCGGTCCGAAGATCTGGTTGCCGTCGATCGGCACTTCGATCACGTCGCCGGCGCGCCGCCCCTCGAGCTGCGCGTGGACCGACGGCGCCAGGATCTCGTTGTGCCCGTGGATGTAGCCCAGGGGGAACTCGACCTGCGTGAGCAGATGGCCCGTCTTCTGGTCGGTCACCTTGTAGGTGAGTTCGACGAACTTGCCGGTCCGGATGGTGTCGCTCACGTCAGCGTTCCGATCGATGGTTCAGAAGATGGACGCACCGAAGATCCGGACCTGGCCGCCCTCGTAGCCCAGCACGAGCCGGCCCAGCCACTCGCCCGGCTTCTTGGTGCACCGCTGACGGTAGAGCACCGTCACGTGCTCGCCGCGACGGATCGTGCCGAGCGCCTCGAAGTCCTCGGCCAGGTTCCTCGCCAGCTCGCTGTGCGCGAACTGATGGCCGGCCGCGACCTGGTCCATCGCGCGGGCCAGCGTGCTGGAGAAGTTGCGCGCGAACTCACCGTACTTGCCTTCGTTGGAGTACTTGACGAGGTCGCGCCACAGCGGCTGGGCCAGCGCCAGGATCTCGTCGTCGGTCTTGTCGATGATGTTCATC